>Ga0315551_10000548_pt1 | contig 29896 bp, 24 predicted proteins | sample SalMarSW160290MG_FD_203678 | JGI IMG/M metagenome (GOLD analysis project Ga0315551, IMG submission 203678) | Salt marsh sediment microbial communities from the Plum Island Ecosystem LTER, Massachusetts, United States - Salt Marsh Sediment SW1602-90 ...
GAGCCGCCAGAAGGCCAGCAAAGTTTGCAAATGAATTCTGCGTTGGATCAGGCTGACTCCAACAGCGAGCCTGTGCGCGGACTAAGCGATCTCTACTCTCCGGATCAAACCTGCGAGGCACATATGCGTGATATCGCTGATGTCTTGGCCGATGCAGGCAAAATAACACATGAGCAGCTCGAACGATTACGGCAGGATCAGTCCGCAAAGCTCACTCCCGACGCTGCAACTTGGCTGTTGAAGCAAGGACTTGCGAGCGCCGATGACATCTTGATGTCAAAGGCGGAACTCTGCGGCCTCGAATTCCGACGCTTCAGCCCTGAAGAGGTGGAAAGAAGCGCCTTTGAGAGTCTCGATATCGGCTTCATACGGACGAGTGGCATCGTACCTATCAAAATTGAGCAGGGCACTTTGATTGTCGCGACCTCCGAACCAGCCAATATCTTCGCGATAGAGGATGTCAAAAGGCAAACTCAAATGGATATCCGTGTCTTCGTCTGCAGTCCCACAGATATTGACGCAATTTGTGATTCATTCAGCCAGGACCAAATCGATTATAACCTGGACGATATAATCAGTGACCTGACTGAAGTTGAGGTGATTCAGGACCAGCAGGATGATTCGGGAGACCTGGAGAAGATGGCAGGACAATCGCCTGTCATTAAATTCGTCAATTATCTTATCAGCAACGCCATACGCGAAGGAGCCAGTGACATACACATTGAGCCCAAGGACAAAATAACGAAGATAAGATACCGCATTGATGGCATGCTTTTTGAAAGCAAGCAGGCGCCGTTGAAGATGCACCCCGCGATTGTTTCACGCGTTAAGATTATGGCCAATCTGGATATCTCAGAGAGAAGACTGCCGCAAGATGGAAAAATCTCAGTCATTGTCGGTGGCAGAGCGATTGATTTACGAATCTCTACTTTACCGACAAACCACGGAGAAAAAACAGTCATACGTGTTCTCGACAGCAGGTCAATCGTCCGCGGTCTAAACCAGCTCGGCATGGAGCAAGCCGTATGTGATATATTTAGTCAGCAAATAGCGCTGCCTCACGGCATTTTTCTCGTTACAGGCCCAACCGGCTCAGGAAAGAGTACCACGTTGTACTCAGCTATGTGTCAGATGGATGGTGATAGATTAAACATCTCGACCGTTGAAGATCCAGTGGAGTATGAGCTTGACTTCTGTAACCAGGTACAGATAAACGAGAAGATCGGCCTTAGTTTCGCCTCGGCGCTCAGGAGCTTATTGCGGCAGGACCCCGACGTAATAATGATAGGCGAAATTCGTGACAACGAGACAGCAGGCATCGCTGTACAAGCTGCTTTGACAGGTCACCTTGTGCTCTCCACACTTCACACTAATGACGCCGCGAGCAGTATTACCAGATTAGTCAATATAGGTATCGATCCATATTTGATAGCGGCTTCGCTCAATGGCGTCCTTGCACAGCGATTAGTGAGAAGAATCTGCCCAAATTGCAGGCAGCCTTATCAGGTGCCCGAGCATATGTCAAAGTATATACAAAGAGCGGGCATCAATCCACAGGAGCTGTCCCATGGCGCCGGTTGCGATTCTTGTAGGGGCTCCGGTTATGCGGGAAGAGTTGGTATCTTTGAGCTGCTTGTAATCGACGACAAATTCAGAGACATGATTAACGAAGACTCTTCGATTAACAGCATGAGGCGTGTCTTTCACGAGAGCGACAAGCCCAGCCTCTTTGATGATGGCATGAGAAAGGTGGCCCAGGGTGCTACAACATTGGAGGAGGTACTCCGGGTTACGGAGGTTTATGGACACAGTGAAGAAGAAGCCTTTGTCGAAAATGTTATGTAGACCGACATACGTTATATACCCTTTTAGTGAGATCGGAATATGATTGACATTAAAGCAATCTTAGCTGCGGCAATAAGAAGAAGTGCCAGTGACGTACACATTAATGTTGCAATGCCGCCCGTGCTTCGAAGAAACACAGAATTGATTGATATGGATTTCCCCGCCGTCAGCAATCAGGATGCAAAGGAAATGATTCTTACAATGGTTGGCCCTGAAAAATTCGAGAAATTCAAAGAAAATAGAGACCTCGACTTCTCGACTACTATTGCCGACGGCCACAGGTTTCGTGTCAACGCCCATTATCAACGTGAGACAATCGCAATTTCTTTCAGGATTATTCCCAATCACGTTTTCTCAATTGATGATCTTCACCTTCCAGCGATAGTCAAGGAGCTGATCGACTTGCCCAGGGGTTTGGTACTGGTAACCGGACATACCGGCTCTGGTAAAAGTACGACCCTTGCTGCGATGGTTCAGGTTATAAACTCAAAGTATACAAAACGTATTATCACACTGGAGGACCCTATTGAGTACCTGCTGGAGAATGACAAGTCTATGATAGAACAGCGTGAAATCGGTTCTGACTGTCCCGAGTTCGCATCTGGTCTTAAACACGTGCTGCGACAGGACCCTGATATTATCATGGTTGGCGAGATGAGGGATCTTGAAACCACCAGCTTCACAATAACCGCCGCTGAGACAGGACACCTCGTCTTTAGCACATTGCACACGATAAATGCACCACAAACCATTGAGCGTATCGTCGATATCTATCCCGCCAATCAACAGAATCAGATCCGAACAATGCTGGCCAACACTTTACAGGCCGTTGTCTCGCAGACCTTGTTTAAGCGGGTGGATAAGCCCGGAATGATTCCCTGTACCGAGATATTGCTGTGTACTTCCGCTGCCAGAAACTGCATTCGCGAAAACAGGATTTATGAAATACCGAACATAATCGAAACCTCTCGCCGCTTGGGCATGCAGAGTTTGGACACTAGTATTGCTGATATGTATTCGAAGGGTTACATCGACAGAGATGAGGCAATCATGCGCTCCAGCAACCCTGCGAAGATGGAAAAAATGCTTGCCAAGCCCGGTGACTTCGAAGTCGTTCGACCGCCTCAGACGGTAGGTTCAGAAAGGTAGGAATATAGATATGTCGAGCGATTCTCCACAAGAGCACGAAAGTACCACTGCCGTCGCTGACGATAGGCAGGCTGCCGGACCGCAAATCCAACAAGGCCGATCTCGGCACATCGCTGGTAGTAATTCCATCGGCGCTGTCCAGCAGCCGAAATGGATCCGCGACAAGACCCACGATCGACCTTCGCTGCTACAGAGAGTGAAGAATTTCAGGTTTGAGTTCGGGCCGAGCAGAAAAGACATCTTGAACTTTACCAGTCAACTTGCTGTTATGGTTCGGGCAGGGATAAGCCTTCAGGATTCGCTTCAATCGATTGCCGAACAGAATGAAAATCAGAAGTTTAAGGCAGTTGTCACCGACCTGAAAAATGCAATCGAAGCTGGCCAGAGTTTCTCGCAGGCCCTCGCCGAGCATCCAAATGTATTTTCTAACCTCTATATAAACATGGTTGCTGCAGCAGAAGTCTCCGGCTCTCTGAGCGATATGTTGCAAAAGCTGGCGGAGTATCTGGACCAGGAGGCAGAGACACGCTCTCAGGTCAGAAGTGCTATGGTTTACCCTGTCATAATAGCGGTTATGGCCGTAGCGGTGACCATCTTCTTGCTTTGTTTTGTCTTGCCGAGGTTTACAGCGATATTCAAAGGAAAGGAACACCTCTTGCCTTTGCCAACAACAATACTGATGGTCAGCAGCACATTCTTGAGGCATTACTGGATTTTAATCGTGCCCGCCATCGGCGCCGGTCTTTGGGCTTTTTGGTACTTCATCAACACCAGTGGTGGCCGGCTTTGGTGGGACAAGACAAAGTTGACGTTGCCTCTGATAAAGACACTCTGCCGGAGCCTGTATATAACCAGGAGCTTGCACACGATGGGTGTGCTCACAAAGGCAGGCGTGCCAATCCTGAATACTATTTCCATAACGGCCCAAATATCGGGAAATGCCCTATACAGGGATATGTGGCTTGGAGTCTACGAGGAGGTTCGTCAGGGCAAGAAAATCGCATCCAGCCTGAGCCGTTACACATTAATGCCATCCAGTGTTGTGCATATGATACGAAGTGGTGAAGAGTCGGGAAATATAAGTGATGTATTGAGAGATGTCTCCACTTACTATGCACGAGAACTAAAGACGGTTATAAAGACAGTCACTTCCATGATAGAACCATTGATGATAGTGGTGATGGGCTGCCTTGTTGGTTTCATAGCGATGAGCATTATTCTGCCCATATTCAAGATGTCTAGCATTGTCATGGGTAAGTAGATTTTTTCTCGTGCCTGGAAATTTAAATAAAGCTGATAACATTGGCTTAAGGTATTGCATGCAAACTAAAACACAAAAGAACGCTTTTACACTCATTGAGGTGCTCTTCGCCGTGATTCTCGTCGGTCTTGCGATTACGGCCCTGCTCACTGCCAATAGCGCTTTTACAATAGCGAACGGAGCCGGGGCCGATCTGTCGACCGCTGAGTTTTTAATCGAGCAGGTTCGCGAACTGACAGCTATGATGAGCTATAACAGTCTGACAACTCTTGATGAGCAGTCGTATTCACCACCAATAGATGCAGATGGTCAGGTTCTGAATAACTTTGTGGCGTGGAGTCAACAGGTAATAGTTGAAAATGTCAGTATTAGTAACTTCGAGCAAGTTGTCCCGGATGGAAGTAGTGATTTTGTCAGGATAACAGTAAGGGTTTTTCTTAATTCAAAGCAAATCAGCTCAGCCTGCTGGATTAGGGCCGGATATTAGCAATTCTGGACCAGGCGTGTGTAGAATGGTATCTGCGCATCGCGGCTAATCCGGAGTAAGCGATGAATAATATGCAATACGCAATACGCAATACGCAATACTCACGACGCAATACGCAATACGCAAATGCCTTCACAATTGCGGAATTGCTGATTGTCTTGGCAATATCAGGCATGTTACTTGCCGCTGTAGCTGTGGCTTTTAACGCAGCTATTATAAACTACAGAGAGAATGAGGATATATTTAAGATGATTAACAGCGCCAGGCAGGCTTTATTTCGGATGACAAGCCAGATTCGCACGGCTGGGTACCAAGACCCAAATTATGGATGGCTTGGAGTGGTTTATGATAGCCTGGATAACCGGTGTGAATTATATACGCCGGAAGGCGATTACATCATCTATGAGTTCCGTGATGCTACCGATGAAGATTATCCGAACACGCTTTTGCTGATCACCGACAACAGTGAGTATGTGCTTTGCGACAACGTTACGGATGCCACCTTCACTAAAACACAAGCAAGTGATCCGCTGGATGCCAAAAGTGTTCAGATTTCGATGACAGTTCAAAGTGGCGATTTGCAAAGGACACTTTCAGCCGCAGCCGTTATCAGGCGAAATCTGGAATAATTTCTTTTGTTGGATTATATGAAAATATTTGTGTTACAAAGACAACCTGTTCAAACAACGAGCAACGATTTGTTCTAACCGAAATATCGCAGCTTGCCCTTACCCATCTCAAACATACCTGCCGGATAATCGCCAATACTGAGTTTGCGTACACGTTTCTTGTCAAGTTTTGTATAAAATTTCTTGATTTTTCCATTGCTTTCAGCGATACTCACGTTCGAAAGGGCGGTTAGCTCAGTTGGCTAGAGCGCCTGCTCGACACGCAGGAGGTCACTGGTTCAAGTCCAGTACCGCCCACTTGATTAGCCCCTGATGTTTGTCCCCGGCATGGCTCTTCTCTTTTCCAGAGCTTCCTGGATCAGTGAGCGCTGCCGACGAGATCTCACATTTAACCCCAGTGTTTATTCGGTTTTTCACCCATTCGTCCACTCATCTACTCGTCCACGCGCCCCGCATCACGCAATACGCAATACGAGCTACGAGATACACTTCACGAATAACGATAGTGCTTTTAGGTGTGCTCTGCATACTACAATGGCTTTGATTTGTTGTTCGAGTTTATCGTGGCTTGCCTATAAAATCTTAACAGATCAACACCTGACCGGATAACCTCTATGGCAGGACTATCACGTGTAAACTCATCCAGGACCGTCAACAGCGTGGCCGGTTTTCAATTGGCCCTTTCAGGATAGATAGGCAGCTTATCATTTACCCCATTTTCACACAATAGAATGTATTACACGCAAGATACGTAAAATCGTTAAAAATTTTATTTGCATGAACATTATACAAATATTATAGATATTTAGGCTCCTTTTTACAAAGGGCTGCTATAAAAAAATTAAAACAGTCTTTTTTATTTGATTTATATTGCTGTGTTGATAAACTCGCCTTTATGGATTCCAAGGATTTTTAGAGTGAGAGACTATGGAGAGGCCGAAATGAGGATAAGAGATCGACCACTTTAACTTTTGATTTTATGTTTTAACGGCCAAACAATATTAGTTAGTTTTTTGGAAGTGAAAGGGTAATGTCATGAGGCACGGATTGATGTTCGTTTGTGTTATGGTTTTAGCCTTAGCAGGGAGCGCAAATGCCTCGGTAATGCAAGGTGATACCGAACTCGACCTTATGGGAGGATGGGGCACATTTAACTTAGCGGAAAATGGCGACTTGGACCTGCTTATACTATCTGCTTCCGTTGGATACTTTGTGACTGATAATATTCAGGTATCTGGCTCGCTTCTGGGTGCTTGGCTTGAGATTGAAAATACAGACATGAATGTTTGGGGAATTGGTGGCAAGGCCAAGTACCATTTCATGCCAGAAAACCAATATGTGCCCTATGCTGGTGTTCAAGTTTACTATTCCACCATTGATGTAGAGGGCCTTGGTGATAATAGTGGCGCATATTGGGGACCAGTGGTTGGTTTAAGGTGTGAGTTAAACGAGTATAATGATTTCTACGCTGAGTACCAGTACCAGATGTATGAGGGCGACATTGGTGACGTCATGGATGATGCAAACATGATCTTATTTGGGATTATACACCAATTTAAGTAAGTTGACTAATGTAGCGTTCGCACAAACAATCTGGTTTATCTTACCGACGCATACGCGATATGGGTACGGAAGCTAGGCTGCGAGTTTTATTCTTGCAGCCTTTCTTTTTAGAGTTTTCAGCCTGCGATTATCGATTTTCTTCTGGGTCTGGCAGCTTCGTGTATATAGTATGCCCCGGGGGTGGTAATATATAGATGCTGGCGGACCACAATGGCTTTGATTTTTTACTCGTTTCTCTCGTGGCGTGCCTGTAAAATCTTAACAGGTCAAGCCCTGTAATAGTCGTGAAAGAAGCAGTTTACCAGGAGTATTCGAGTTGATTAATTTAATCAGAACGGCAATTTTTTTGTTGGCACACAGCCTCGTAACTCTCTGTGTTGCGGATAAGCTCAGCGGGCAAGTTCGAGTTTATAATGGCGCCAGCGACGCATCGGCCGCGGTAGCAGTGGGTGACGATGTGTTTATTGTCGCTGACGACGAGAATAATATCCTGAGAGTATACAGTGTCAAAAAAAGCGGTTCGCCCATTTTCTGTTATGACCTGACGGAGTTTTTGGATGTTGAGTCGAAGCATTCAGAGGCAGATATTGAAGGCGCAGCTATGGTGGGAGACCGTGTCTACTGGATTACCTCGCACGGCAGAAACAAGGATGGAAAGATACGTCCAAGCCGTTATCGCTTTTTCGCCACTTCCGTCAAATCTGAAGGCGGTAATATTGCAATCCGTCCTGTAGGTGTCTCTTACAGGAGCCTTGTTCACATGCTCGTCGGCACAGATAGTATGCGTGGCCTGGGCTTAAGTGAGGCAACGCGATTTACTGAAAAAGACTTACCGAAAAATCAGCGAGAGAGACTCGCCCCCAAAGCAGAAGGTCTAAATATTGAGGGATTGTGTGCAGCGCCCGATGGTAAGACGCTCTATATTGGCTTTAGAAATCCTCGTCCTTTTGATAAGGTCACGAGACGAGAAAAGGCCCTTGTTGTGCCATTGAGAAATCCTAATGCGGTCCTCGAAAGCAGCGATGCTCCGATGTTTGGTCAGCCGATATTTTGGGATTTAGATGGTCTTGGAATAAGAAGCATAGGGTATTCTCATTTTCATAAGGCCTATTTTGTTATTGCAGGCCCTCACAATGAAGACCCACCGTTTGCTCTTTATCGTTGGTCTGGATATCGTGGCGAGAAACCCGTGCTATCGAGAAGGCTAAACATGCTTCCTGACAAATTCACCCCGGAAGCCTTAATTTCTTTCAAGAACTCACCTCGATTACTGTTATTGAGCGACGACGGCAGTATACCTGTCAAAGTAACCAACGAGTCCGAGTGTAAACAGGGCGAGCTACACGCCGATGGAACATGTTTAAACAAGCACCTCACCAATCCTAATAAGAAGACCTTCAGAGCCGTTTGGTTGCAGCCGTAACAACCATCGCATAGACTTGGTCTATCGAAAACACACGGACACGGTTGTCCAGTTTGATGGAGCTTATTGAAGTATGATTGAACGTGTTGATAAATCGGAGAAGACTTTGACCACAAATGTGAGGCTCTTATACTTGTCAGCATTTTCAATGTCCGCTGCTTTAAGTATCTGGTGGACGGCGATGCCATTTATCCTGCGCAACATCGGCGGTACAGAAGAGCATGTCGGATATGCCCCTGCAGCGAATATGCTTGGTTACATGTGCGGTTTGCTCGTGACAGGCTCGCTGTTGCATCACCTGGAACCCCGGTGGGCTTCACGCACGGCTGCAGCGATTATCTCTTTAGTTGCAGTTGTGATATGCATAGGAATTTACTTGGCAAGCCAATCGAGCCAGATTACCAGCCTTGTATGGATTTGGACCATCATTGTTCTTGCAGCTACAGCAGGCGTTGCAATGGCTTTATACTGGCCCTTTTTGATGAGTTGGGTCTCAGCCGGTTACGAGGGCCTGCTGTTGAATCAACGACTTGGATACTATAACGGAGCCTGGTCTGGCGCAGGATTGATAGGGCCATTGATAGGCGCAGTGCTCGTGGACATAAGTTCTATATTACCAATGATTGTCACCACAGGGTGCTTGGTATTATGCTTTGTTTCACTTAGTTTCGTAGGAAACAATAAAGTCGATCAGATAGAGCTGACCGCAAACACTGGTGGCCCTGCGGCTGACTACCCACGGCATCTGCTGATAAGGCTCAGGTGGATGGCTCGAATTGCGCTATTCAGTTCATGGGCATGTTTTGCCATTTATCGCTCACAGTTTGCTTTGCTTTTTACTAATTTTGGATTTTCTGAGTCACAGTTTGGAATCATTATTACCGCCTTTTCGGTTTTTAATTTTGCGATCTTTATCGGTGCTGGCAGATTTGCTTTCTGGCACTACAAGCCACTCTTGTTGATAGGGGCCCAAATGCTGTTCATCTTGTCTTTGTTAATGATTATATACGGTCGAGGCTTCTGGATGTTTTTCTTATCCTTTATTGTATTAGCTTTTGGTTTTAGCTTTGCATACAGCTCGCACCTCTATTATGGTGCATACGGCAGCAAAAGACGTTCGGCAAGAATGGCGGTACACGAAATCACCATATCTCTGGGAGTGTTTGTCGGCTCAGCGGCGGGCGGATACCTGGCAAAAAACATCAGCCCTTACTCTCCATACTGGTTTGCCCTTGTGATTTTCTCTGTAGGATTACTTGCTCAATTGGTTATATTGCTAAGTGCGCAAATTATGCCCATGCGAGAATGAGCTCGTATTCCCACTTGAGCTATTCCGATTGGATATATACGGGGCTGAAGCTTTAATATCTCGCCAATAACTCGCTTATCGATAGGAATTTGCTAAATCTGCCTGGTGTATGTTCCGAAGGTTGTGAATCTTGTCTTTCTCGCTATTTTGCAAGGCACATCGAATAGTTTTCTTGCTTGTCAATGTCGAGTATGATATACTTATTAGGTAAATTCTTCCTGGTCATCACAAGTGTTGTCGAAGTATCGGATCATGGTAGGATATGCTCGCTTGTGATTTGGAGGTGGGATATTTGATTTGTAGATGACGATTCATCATCTCGCAAGTCGCAGGATACTAAACGTATCTTATCTTCATACTATATAGTGTTGTGAGTATCAACATGCTGGAGGAGTTAAAGTGAAACTTGCATTATTATTCATGGCTTCCATCCTGGTTATTGCTCCATGCAATGTGCTTGGCAATGATTTTCTGTTAAACCTCGGTCCCGAAGAGCTTGTAGAAGCCGATGGTATTGATATCCAAGTGCCCGGCTACTCGGTGCCGTCTTTCGTTGACTGGAACAACGATAACTTAAAAGACCTTGTCATTGGCCAGGGCAGCAGCATTGGAAACGCCAAAGTCCGAGTGTATCTCAATATTGGAACCGAGTCTGATCCTCAGTTCAGCGACTATTTTTATGTCCAGTCTAATGGCTCGACTCTGACCTGCCCAGCAGATGATTGTCAGGGATGCTTCCCCCGATTGGTTTATTGGGATGAGGATAATTGCAAGGACCTACTTATAGGCCAGACCGACGGAACCGTCAAAATCTTTTTGAATGTAGGGACCGATGAAGACCCGACCTTTGATGGCGGAGCTTACCTCCAGTCTAACTCTACGGGCACGAAGTTGGATGTTGGAGCGAGGGCAGCACCAAACCCCGTTGATTGGGATAACAATGGAAGGTTGGACCTCATTGCTGGTGCGTATGATGGCGGTATTCACATGTATCCCAATTGTGGTTGTGGTGGTCCTGTACCCCCGCATTTTTCTTGTCCGATTCCGGGATACTTAGTGTCCGAAGACGGTGGCGACCTGATTGTCCCTTCACATTGCTCAAGTCCCGTTACAGCCGATATTGATGGTGACGGCAGGAAAGACCTTCTCTGTGGTAATACTGATGGACAGTTATTATTCTATAGAAACATAGGAACCGACACGGAACCGGCTTTTTCGGGTTATTCCTTTGTCCAATCTGATGGAGTCCCGATAGATCTTGCCGGCTCACCGCGTTCAAGGCCATTCGTTTGCGACTGGAATGGTGACGGCTGCCTTGATGTTCTGATTGGCTCTGGCGATGGAAAAATACATCTATACAGAGGCATCCCCGCACCGGATGAAACAGATGTTGGTAGGGGCTTATTGCTTAACCTCGGTTTGGAAGAAATAATTCAGGCCGACGGCGATGACATTCAGGTGCCGGGATACTCGGTACCGTCTTTAGTTGACTGGAACAACGATCAGCTTAAAGATCTCGTCATAGGCCAAGGCAGCAGCTCCAGCAGAGCCAGGATCCGCATATATTTGAATGTTGGAACTGAAGCAGAGCCGCAGTTTGCTGATTACTTCTATGCACAGTCCAATGGCGACGATCTAACTTTGACTGCTTCCGGATGTTTAGGATGCTTCCCTCGTGTCGTTTACTGGGATAAAGATGACCGCAAAGACCTGCTTGTGGGCTTGGCTGATGGAACTGTTAAGATATTTACCAATATTGGAACAGATGAGAGCCCGACCTTCGATGGCGGAGCAAATATTCGTGTCGGCACTACCGGCAGTCGGATCCTTGATGTAGGATCAAGGGCCACACCAACATTTGTGGACTGGGACAGCGATGGTATGTTAGACCTTGTCGTCGGTGCCCTCGACGGTAAAATACACATTTATTACAATTGTAGCGGTGACGATGCCTTACAACCACTTTTCTCCTTATCTGATTCGGATGGAATATACGCTCAGGAAGATGACACATCTTTGATTGTACCTTCGAAGCGTTCCAGCCCTGTCGTTCTTGACCTCGATGGTGATGGGAACAAGGATATTCTAACAGGTAACACAAATGGTCAATTGCTGTTCTATAAGAATGTTGGAACCGATTCGCAACCGGTGTTCTCTGGCTACCTGCCTGTGGATTCTAATGATAGCCCAATAGACCTTCCCGGCTCACCGCGCTCCAGGCCCTTCGTATGTTACTTCACTGGTGACGGTCATTTCGGCCCAGCCGATGTTTATCCGGATGTTCTTATTGGCGCAGCGGATGGAAAGGTGCATTTATATCGCGGTATTCCGGCACCATCTGACATAAGTATTGATGGCTATGTGGACTTCCTCGATTTTGCGATACTCGCCGAACATTGGCTCAGCATCGACTGTGATGATTGCCAAGGTGCTGACATAACCGGTGATGGAAAAGTAGACGTTGACGATCTGCAGCAGCTTATTGAGAGCTGGCTTGAAAAGAAGACTCCATAACGGTCTTATATTGCTTTAGGGTGCACTTTACTCAATACTACTGCTGCGTCCGTAAGCAAACAGCATACCGACCTTTCTGTAAGGACTTTTGCTGCATCTTATGTAGCACGACTGAACTCGCATAGTCTGCGATCTTGGTTTTGCCTGCCTTTACAACATGGTCATATCACATCTTGTTGATTAATCTTGCGCTGAAGCATCTCATTTTTGCCGATGATTTTGAGGTTCGCTTATCATTTCCGTGCTATAGTTCGTTCATTAAATGCGCAAGATTTTTATTAGCACGCCCATACCTTTTGGCTTATAATTTGTTGTTTCTATCAGGAAGGCTTGACAGATAAGAAGCCGGCCAATAGTATATAGCTCTTTTATTTTTAAAGAACCTGCGAACCAAAACATACATTGGGAAGCTCAGGTCATTGTGTAGTTTCTCGTCAATGATGCAGGGTACTATTAGTCCCATGATCGATTTGGATTGCTCAAGTTGGCAGCAGCGCTATTCTGCTTCCGGCATTTTTACTCTTAGGTGCCGGATTCCCGACAGGCCCGGTATGCTCGGAGAGCTCACCTCTGCGATCGGCCAGGTCGGTGCCCATATAGGTCAGGTCAATCTTGTCAGCCTGGAACCTCAGCATAAGATCCGTGACATCACTGTCTTTTTACCTGACAGAGTTCAGATTGAAAATGTCCTTGCTGCGATAAAGGCCCTTGACGCTGTGGAAATCGTCTCAGTCACGGACGACATACTTGAAATACACAGGCGCGGGACAATCGAGATGGTCAGCAGGGTACCAATCAAAGGTCAGACCGACTTGAGGATGGTTTATACTCCTGGCGTGGCATCAGTATGTGAAGAAGTGAAGCGCGATCCAGCCACTGCATGGGAAATGACCGGCATTTGTGACAGAGTGGCAATAGTAACCAACGGAACGGCTGTTCTGGGATTAGGTGACATCGGTCCCTTAGCCTCGCTGCCGGTTATGGAAGGCAAAGCTGCGCTATTAGCAGAGTTCGTTGGCATAAGTGGCTTTCCTATCCTTATCGACACTAAAGATATTGATACCTTTGTCCAGACGGTAGTGCGAATAGCCTCGGGCTTTGGTGCAATTCAGCTTGAGGATGTTGCTGCACCTGCCTGCTTTGAAATTGAGGAGAAGCTAAGTGCACAGCTTAATATCCCTATTTTTCATGATGACCAGCATGGAACCGCCACAATCGTCCTTGCTTCTCTGATAAATGCCCTGCACCAGACTGGCAAGGACCCCAAAAGTTGTTCTATTATCATGTTAGGAGCTGGTGCCGCCGGTTACGCTGTCAGTCGGATGTTGCTTGAGTTCGGGATTGGTGATATTGTACTTTATGATTCCAAAGGGCCCATTTACCGAGGCAGAGCCGAGAACATGAATCTTTATAAGCGGCGTCTGGCAGAAATCACGAACAAGGAGAATCAAACTGGCACCTTAGCCGAAGGATTTGTCGGCAAGGACATTTTTATCGGCCTGTCACGTCCCAACGTAGTTTCCAGGGATATGATTGCCTCGATGGCAAAGGACCCTATTGTCTTTCCTTTGGGCAATCCCGTTGGCGAGATAAGCAAGGAGCAAGCTCTCCAAGCAGGAGCCGCAATCGCAGCCGATGGCCGGGATATTAATAACGCATTAGCCTACCCCCCAATATTCCGTGGCGCCCTGGATGCAAGAGCTACCGAAATAAATCTAAACATGAAATTGGCCGCTGCAAAGGAACTGGCCGACCTCACACCCCAGGGCAGCCTGCTGCCCGATATTCTCGATAGAGAAGTGCACAAGAAAGTCGCCCAGGCTGTGGCTGCTGCCTGGCAAAGCTGAAAAACTGTTGTCGTACACAGGTACGAATATCCGCAAGTTTTAGATAATTTGAATTGCCGGAACGCCGATGGAGCTAATAAAGAAAATCAAAGAGACCGAGACACAGGCCCAACAGATTATCGAAAAAGCCAAAGCTGAGGTAGCCGAGCTTAGCGAGCAGGCTCGTACGCGACGTCATGAATTGCTTGAGCGAGCCCAGCAGCAGCGTAAGAGAGCAGCCGAAGCCGCTATCGACGAGGCACGCTCACAGGGCCAGGCAGAGGCCGAAACTCTCAAAGCAGAAGCCGAAAACCAACGTCAACAATTACGGGCCAAGGCAGAACCGAAAATAGCTGACGCCGTGGCGAAGGTGATGAACTACTTGAAAGGCTAATATGGCCGTAGCCCAGATGATAAAAGTGATGATCGTCACCCATCGCTCGCAGGCTTCGCAGCTTCTCGAAACCCTGCAACGAGAGGGCATCTGCCAGATTCTTAATGCAGAGGAGGCAATCGTCAGTAAGGATGCTCCCGACCTTGTTCAAGCCGTAAAAAAGCCAGGAGACATCGAAACACTACTCGCTCACATACAAAAAAACACTACATTTTTGAAAAGCCATGCCCAGCCGCAAAAAGGCTTTGCTGCTGTATTTTCTCCACGTGCCGTCGTTGACGAGCGCGCATACAACGAAATTATTTCCGATGCGGATATTCTCAAGGTTGTTGATGAATCTGAAAACCTTGCTGCGTCAATAGAAAAGACCACAACAGAAATCGACAACCTAAACGTCACTTTGGATATATTATACCCATGGGAATCTCTGACAACCCCCGTGGAGGAAATCGGCCCGCTTCAATATACAATCTCTTGGCCCGGCCTCATCCCCAGCCAGCATTTTAATCAGGTCGAACAGGATATTAGTCAATTCGATGCCGCAATCCAACTGGTAGGCACAGCCGCCGGCAAACACGCCTGTATTATAGTCTCCTTGACCGAAAACGCCCAGGATGTGCAGAAGCTCTTGCGCTCAGCAGAGTTCGAGCCGGTCCACTTCGAGTCTATGAAAGGAACTGCCGCAGATTTGATTCGCCAGTATAGCGACAAGTTGAATCAGGCCCGGCAGCAATTGCAAAATTACCAGAAAACCGCAGCCTCTTTATCCAAAAACCTTCTTAAGCTCCAAATTTTGCACGACCATTACAAAAACCTCCTTCAGAGAGAGCAAACAAGAGATACTGCACCGGCAACACAACACACCGTCATATTGGAAGGTTGGGTCAAAAGGCATGACTATCCTCGCCTTGAAAAAGTAATCTCGCAGTATGAGGCCACGAGCTTGACGCAGATCAAACCCGCTGAGGATGAGCAGGTTCCCGTCGAGATAGAGAACAAGAACATCATAAGGCCATTTGAGGTTATAACACGTCTGTATGGTATGCCGCGATATTTCGAGGTGGATCCGACAAAGTTCTTAGCTCCGTTTTTCGCCATCTTCTTTGCGCTTTGTCTGACCGACGCCGGCTATGGCCTTGTTATCATCGCTGTTATGATATTTCTAATCAAAAAAATGCAGGGCGACAAAAAGCTGATGTGGATGCTGGGGATTTGTTCTGCTGTCACAATTGTGACTGGATCTCTAACGGGTGGCTGGTTTGGAGATGCCATTCAGCAGTTCATACCCGTCTTGAAGCCGGTCAGAGAAAAGATGCTCTGGTTCGATCCTTTTGAAAACCCGATGATGTTCTTCGGACTCTCACTCGCGATCGGCTATACCCAAATTCAGGCAGGTCTGCTGATCGCGTTTGTATACAACCTAAAGCGCAAGGACCTCGCTGCCGCTGTCTTTGACCAGGCCACATGGCTTGTCATGCTCAACTCGATTGTCTTATTTGGTGCCGGCAAAGCCGGCGTCATATCACCGCTGCTTGGCACATTCTTTGGTCGCCTCGCACTGGTCCCTGCTTTAGCTATCCTTTTATTTAGCCACAGAGAAGGTGCTCTGGCAGGCCGGATCGGCATGGGAGCATACAACTTGTTTAGCACAATCTTTTATGTCGGCGATGTCCTCAGCTATCTTCGCTTAATGGCCCTGGGCATGGTGACCGCCGGCATCGCTATGGCTGTCAATGTAATAGCAAAAATCTCTCTTGATATTCCCTACGGCATCGGTGTTGTAGTTATGATCTTGGTGCTCATTGGAGGCCATGGATTTAATATCGCTATGTCCGGCCTGGGAGCGTTCGTGCATACGTTGAGATTGCAGTACGTTGAGTTCTTCCCCAAGTTCTTCGTCGGAGGCGGGCGAAAATTCGAGCCCCTTGCCAGGAAGTACGAGCACGTTTATATCAAAAACGCAACAGAGAACTGAACCTTACACTATAAGATGCGAAAGGAGATTGCGCAATGGACTATGGAATGATATTGGCTTTGGGCGGCGCGGGTTTAGCGGCTTTGTTGGCTGGTATCGGTTCAGCGATAGGAATCGGCATAGCCGGCAGAAGCGCGACCGGCGTCCTTAGCGAAAAGCCCGAACGATACGGACAGATGTTCATTATGGTCGTCCTGCCGGGAACACAGGGATTCTATGGCTTCTTAGCCGCATTCATGGTCATGTTGAAACTTAATTTCTTCGGCGAAGGACAACTGCCCGAATTGTCCGCCTCGCTTGGATTGCAGGCCTTCGTTTCGTGTCTGCCAATCGCCTTTGCCGGCCTGGTTAGCGCGATCTTTCAGGGCCGAGTTTGTTCCGGCGGCATACTAATGACCGCTAAAAGACCCGAGCTGGCCTTCAAGGCCGGTGTCATCTTCGCCGTCATGGTCGAGATTTACGCTGTCTTGGGTCTGCTCGTAACGATACTTCTGCTCTGGTTCGGCATCAATTGGCCAACCGCCTAAGACATGAGGATAGTGGCGTATTGCTACTCTGCGAAGTACGCTACGTAGCACGAGTCTCTCGACGGATACGCAATACGCAATATTTATCCGCCTCCGGCGGACGCGATACGCAATACGAGATATGAAATTATGGAAGCTCAACAAGTCATCGAAAAGATATTGGCCGAGGCAAACGCTGAGGCGGAGAAGATAAAAGAACAGGCTCAAGAAAAAGAAGCTGTCGAGCAAGCTAAGCTGGATGAGCAACTAAGCCAATTTAATGAACAGACCGAAACGCTTGCGCAAAAGGCTGCGGCGGATGAAAAGTCACATGTCCTCGCAGCCGCAAGAATGGATATCGCCAAACAGCTTTTGGCTGAGAAAGGGAAAATACTCGACGATGTTTTTAAGCAGTCTCGCCGGCAACTGCAGCAGCTACCCGACGACCAATACCATCAGCTAATAACCAAACTCATGCTCCAGGCTGTCGAAACAGGCCAAGAGCAGGTTATTCTCGATATAAATGAAGCTCGGATAGATCAGCAGCTCATCGATCAGGTTAACCAGGAGTTGAGTGCCAATGGCAAGGGCGATTTGAAGTTGTCCGATCAAAGACGGGACCTTGGAGGCGGTTTTATTCTGTCACGCGGAAAAATTAAAACGAATGTATCTTTTGAGGTGATATTAGACCAGGCTCGAAAGGATCTGGAAATCGGTTTAGCAAAGGAAGTATTTGAAAGATAAAAAACGAAATTCGAAGCACTAAATCCGAAACAAATACAAATAACCGAAATACATAATTTAAAACCCCAAATTTAGTTCATTTGAAATTTGAATTTTGAAATTGTTTCGAGCTTCGATATTCGGATTTCGGATTTATGAAAGATGTCGGCTACGAATTCTGAAGAAGCCATTTTGGATTTCTATACGTACCCGCCGATCGGCGGTGATAACTGGCGTTACGCGTTCCAGACCGCTCAGGTCCGCGCCCTTGAGTTGCAGATGCTCACAAGGTCTGCGCTGCTCGATATGGCCAACGCCGCAGACCTCGACCAGGCCGCTGGCCTGCTCTCGTCCAGTGAATACACAATCTCCCAGCCGGGCAGAAATTTCACAGAAGTGGAAAAAGCTTTACAGCTTCGAAGGACTGCCGTCCGCCAGCTCTTTGCAGATTTAATGATGGATAAGTCTATCGTTAAACTGTTTCGAACACGAGATGATTTTGCCAACCTGCGCCTGGCCGTCAGACGAACATTGACTGAAAAGCCTCTGGGAGCAGATTATAGCGATGATGGAAATGTTCCACCCCAGCAGATAGAGGAGCTTTTTGCCGAGCATAGCGAGTTTGAAGAGCCAGCGTTTCCGGCTTATATACAGCAGGCAGTCGAAAATGCGGTTCTGGCATATTATCGAGATAAAGACATCTGCCAGATCGATTATGCAATCGATCAATTTCAGGCTAAGTATTGCCTGAAGGAAGCACATCGTCTCGAAAGCGTTTTTCTGCTTGGCCTTTTTAGAATCCAGGTTGATTTGACCAATATCCGCACAATGCTTCGGCTCAAATTCACCGAATCCGAAGAGCGAAACGTCTTTCTACCCGGCGGTTTCCTTGAGCTGGAGCGGTTCCAGCATGGTCTTGAACTTGGGTATGAAGGCTTAGGGCAGCTATTTTTTGTGACTCCTTATTATAGAGTTGTGGAAACGGGTGCAAACTATCTGGCCTCGAACAAATCATTTTTGAAACTCGAACAGCAATGCGATGAGTTCCTGACCGGTTTTTTGAAGACAACAATCCAGATAACAGCCGGCCCGCAACCGATCATCGCATATCTATTGATGAAGGAAAGCGAAATTCGCACAGTAAGATTGATTCTGACCGCCAAGAAGAATCACCTTGACACGAGACTAATTTTGGACCGTATTTCGTGACCCGTGACCTGTCGCTCGTGACTCGTTTTGAAAAGAACAGATGAAAGTAAAAGATTACAAGGATTTAAAGGTTTGGCAAAAGGGAATTGAGATCGTAGATAAAATATACTCAATGACACATAGATTTCCGAAAGACGAAATATATGGCTTGACCAGCCAGATGAGAAGAGCGTCTGTATCCATTCCATCAAATATAGCGGAAGGATTTGTGAGACAACATACTAAAGAATACAGGCAATTTTTATATGCCTCATTGGGTTCATGCGCAGAGTTAGATACGCAGCTTATTATTGCTGATAGAAGAGATTATATAACAAAGAAAGAATTGGAAGAATTGGCAGAAGATATAAATTACGAGTCCCGCATGCTTGTAAGTCTCATCAACAAACTTTAACGAGTCACAAGCGACGGGCGACGGGCGACGAGCGACGAAATAATGGAAGGAAAGATCGCAGTATTAGGTGACACCGATTTTGTGATGCCGTTTTCGGCACTTGGAGTTGATACATACGCAGTCGACATGCCCGAGCGGATATCTGAGGCCGCAACGAATATAGTCGGCAGTAACTATGCCCTTGTGGTTGTCGCTGAGAACATAGCTTCATTAGCGGATGTGGTATTCTCCGAATGTCAGGATCAGCCGACGCCTTGTGTCGTTGTTGTTCCGTTTACTACCGAATCTGAAGGCTTCGCCACAGAAGCCCTTGCAAAAGTGCTCAAAATGGCCACAGGAATCAACATCCTGGAGAATAGCTGAATATTTGTTGTGCGTCGTGCGTGAAGCGTGAAGCGTGAAGCGTGAAGCGTGTTTTCAACGAGATACGAGATACGAAATACGAGATACGAGATACGAGATACGAATAATGGAAGGCAGGTATTGGTCTCGTGAAGGAGACATACAGGATTACTGAGCCATATATACAAGAGAGCCAAGAGGCCGAGTTGTTGGAGAAATTGGACCATGTATGTCGAATGATTACAAATCTTATCAAAAAACTCTGACGCAATACGCACGACGCAGTACGCACGACGCAATACGATATATGGAAGGTTTTGATAATGACTGACGAAAGACAAGGCAGAATAGTCAAAGTAGCCGGCCCCGTCGTTGTTGCTGAAGGTATGGCAGGCGCACGAATGTACGATGTCGTTCGCGTGGGCAAACTTAACCTCATTGGCGAGATCGTTGAGTTAAAAGGTGACTCGGCCTCCATCCAGGTCTACGAAGAGACCACGGGTATGGGTCCCGGTGAACCTGTTGTTGATACGCAGGCACCGCTCAGTGTCGAGTTAGGACCCGGCTTAATCGAGAGTATTTACGATGGCATCCAGAGACCGCTCGATGACTTAGTCAAGGTCGAAGGCGCCTTTATGAGCAGGGGCAGCTCGCTGCCCGGCCTAAACCGAGAGAAAAAGTGGCATTTTAAGCCCATCGTTTCAGAGGGAACAAAAGTCGGCCCCGGCGACATCATCGGAGAGGTTCAGGAAACTAAACTCATCGTTCATAAAATCATGGTACCGCCTGGCATCTATGGTACTATTAAGACGATAAGTGAAGCAGATTATACCGTTGAGGAAACTATTGCTATCTGTGTCACTGATAATGGCGACGAGCACGAACTGAAGCTAATGCAAAAATGGCCGGTCCGCAGTGCCAGGCCAATCGTAAAGCGCTTTGCTCCAAATCGAATCCTTGTCACAGGACAGCGAGTCATTGACACCTTCTTCCCAATCGCAAAGGGTGGGACCGCCTGTGTGCCCGGCCCCTTCGGAACAGGCAAGACCGTCGTCCAGCACCAATTAGCTAAGTGGGTCGACGCCGATATTGTTGTGTATGTTGGATGTGGTGAGCGGGGTAACGAAATGACCGACGTTTTGACTGAATTCCCGGAGCTCAAAGACCCGCGCTCCGGCGAACCATTAATGAAACGCTCGGTCTTAATCGCTAACACATCCAATATGCCTGTCGCTGCCCGCGAAGCCTCAGTTTACACAGGCATAACGATTGCTGAGTACTTACGTGACATGGGTTATGTTGTTGCTCTTATGGCTGATAGTACAAGCCGATGGGCTGAGGCGATGCGCGAGATATCCACCCGTCTTGAAGAAATGCCCGCTGAGGAAGGCTACCCTGCATATCTGGCAGCCCGAATCGCTGCTTTTTACGAGCGAGCTGGTCGAGTGCAGTGTGCTGGCAATCCCGAAAGAGAAGGTGCTCTTTCTATCATAGGCGCTGTCAGTCCGCCGGGCGGCGACCTGTCGGACTCCGTCGTCCAGGCTACCCTGCATGTGGTCAAGGTCTTCTGGTCGCTCAAGGGCGAGCTTGCCTATCAGCGACACTTCCCTGCTATCGACTGGCTCACGAGTTATTCTTTCTATAAGCAATATCTAAAGACCTGTTTTGAAGATAAAGACCAGGGCGAGGACATGGACCGCATGACCGCTGAAGCAATGAGCTTGTTGGAGCAGGAAGCCGAGCTTCGTGAAATTGTGCGCCTCGTAGGTGCCGAGGCCCTGTCACCTCGCGAAAGACTGGCACTTGAAACAGCAAGGTCAATCCGTGAAGACTATCTGCACCAGATCGCCTTCCATGAGGTCGATACCTTCACCGATATAACCAAGCAATTCGAGATGCTAAAAACCGTCCTGTATTTTCACAGGCAGGCTTTAGCTGCGATAGATGCTGGTATTGAAACCGTTGAAATTTTCAAATTGCCCGTCCGTGAAGAAATCGCAAGGGCAAAATACATCCCGCAGGACCAAATTGAAAAGATCGGTCAAATAAGACAGACAATCGACCAGCAGATAAAAGAATTGCAGACTTCAGTTGTCTCTTGAAAAATCGAGCAGAGATTTAAGCGTGAAAGCCTTTTCACGCAATACGCGATGTTTATCCGCCTCCGGCGGACGAGGCACAAGTTAAAAGTCAGGAGCCTGAGATGTTATCAGTGAAAGAGTATCAAACGGTAGCCAATATCGCCGGCCCGTTAATGCTTGTCGAGATGGTCGACGAGGCAAAATACGGCCACATTGTTGACATTGAGCTGGGCGATGGCTCGATACGGCACGGCCAAATCCTCCAGGTCGAAAATGACAAAGTCCTCCTACAGGTCTTCGAAGGCACTCGCGGCATCGACGTCAGTTCAAGCACAGTACGCTTTTTGTCAAAGCCCCTCGAGTTTGGTGTCTCGCCCGACATCTTAGGTCGCGTCTTCACAGGCCTTGGAATCCCAAAGGACGATGGCCCCGCTATAATTCCTGAGGAACGTTTGGACATTAACGGACAGCCCATAAATCCCTACGCCCGCGACTATCCCAACGAGTTCATTCAGACCGGTATATCCACGATCGATGGCCTCAATCCTCTTGTCCGCGGCCAGAAGCTTCCGATATTCTCCGGCGCGGGCCTGCCCCACGATGAGCTGACCGCGCAGTTCGCCCGCCAGGCAACGGTGCTCGGCAAAGGCGAGCAGTTTGCCGTCGTCTTTGCAGCAATGGGCATCACCTTTGAAGCCGCCCAGTTTTTTATCGACGACCTCCATCAAACCGGCGCCATCGAACGGGCCGTAATGTTCATCAACCTGGCGAACGACCCAGCTATCGAACGGATCGCAACGCCGAGATTCGCGCTAACCGCCGCGGAGTATCTCGCTTACGAGCGAGATATGCACGTCCTTGTTATTCTTAACGACATGACAAACTACTGTGAAGCCCTTCGCGAGATTAGCGCTGCCAGAAAGGAAGTCCCCGGCCGACGTGGCTATCCAGGCTATCTCTATACTGACTTAGCAACAGTTTATGAACGAGCAGGCAGGATAAAGGGCAAAAAAGGCTCGATCACTATGGTCCCAGTCCTAACGATGCCCGAAGATGATAAAACCCATCCTGTCCCCGACCTGACCGGCTACATCACCGAAGGCCAGGTAATCCTGTCACGCCCCTTGCACCGCCAGGGCGTCGCCCCGCCGGTCGATGTCTTACCCAGCCTTTCTCGTCTTAAAGATAAAGGTATCGGCCAGGACAAAACCCGCGAAGACCACGCGGACCTTTATAATCAGCTATATGCTGCCTACGCCCGTGGCAAAGAAATGCAGGAGCTGGCTACTATCATGGGTGAAGCTGCCCTATCCGACGAGGACAAAAAGTATATGGAATTTGCCAACAGGTTTGAGGAAAAGTATATCTCCCAGGACTACTACGAAAATCGAACGGTCGAGCAGACCCTCGATCTTGGCTGGGAACTTCTTAGCATGTTTGAAAACGTCGAGCTGAAGCGTATCGACGTTAAGCTCATCGAGAAATATATGCCCAAATTCCGCAAGAAAGACGTGAAGCGTGAAGAGTGAAGCGTGAAGCGTATTACGAGATGGCTGTTACCCTTGATAAAATCAGAAATTTCAGAGACCTGGATGTCTGGCGAAAGGGCATCGAGATAGTCAAGGATATTTATAGTACGGTACGTCGTTTCCCCTCAGAGGAATCCTATGGCTTAATCAGCCAAATGCGGCGTTCGTCTGTTTCTATACCATCGAACATAGCCGAAGGCTTTAACCGCTTTCACAACAAAGAATATAGACAGTTTCTGTATGTGGCTCTGGGTTCCTGTGCAGAATTGGAAACGCAGATTGAAATCGCTGCAGAGCTGAAGTATATTGATGAACAGATAAGGACTTTCTTGTTGGAAAAGCTCGACCATGAGTCTCGTATGCTTCGGAACTTAATAAAGACGCTTGGTTGAGTGGATTTATGGATAGTGAAACGGGAAATATGATACGCTTCACGAGATACGAGATACGAGATACGCTTCACGAGATACGCTTCACGAGATACGAATAATGCTTGCAAATGTTAATGCAACTCGAATGGAACTATTAAGGCTTCGCAAGCGTGTAGCGCTTGCAAGCCGGGGCCATCGCTTACTAAGCGAGAAGCGCGACGAGATTTCTCGCCAGCTAATTCGCATTGCCCGTGAGATTCAGCCTTTGCGCGAAGGAGTCGAAAAGGAGCTATTGGAGACCTGTCGGCGATTCATGCTCGCCCGTGCATCCGTCGAGCCGGAACACACCAAAGCTGCCCTTGAGGTCCCGACCAAGAAATTCAGCTTAACTATTGATTTTGCTCGCGTAATGAACGTCAAGGTTCCGCACCTGACCAAGGAAATCTCCGGCCATATCATCTGTTATGGCTACGCTACCACGTCCGGCGAAATGGATGTTGCCTTATTAGCTTTAGAGCGTGCCTTTGATAATTTAATTGAGTTAGCTGAGAAGGAAAAGCAGGCTCGGCTGTTAGCTACCGAGCTTCAGATGACCCGCCGAAGGGTAAACGTGCTTGAGCATGTCGTAATTCCGGAGTTGCACGAGACGATACGATTCATTTTCGACAAGCTTGCCGAAGCCGAACGCGACAACATCTCCCGCCTGATGAAAATAACCGATATCATAAGAGCTTGATTAATGTCTCGTGCCGGCCACCTTGTCATTTCGACCGAAGGCACGCCGTAGGCGGGCCGGCGTGGAGAAATCTGGTTTCGAACAGGCAAAAGTCATCGTGCGCAGCCAAATCTTTCGAACGAGCTTGAGATGACAAGAAGCCTCCATCCTGTATGATGATGCTATGTCAGGCCGCAAGACCATCCATGCTAAATACTAAATACGCGAAGTGCAGTAATTTAACACAATTGGTGTAATTTCCCACCTTTATTATTCTTTATTTTGCCTTAACCATTGATCGAAAAAAGCGTATACGTAAAGCGCGTACGCGCTTTACGTACGCTAAGTGTGAATACAAAGAAGAATATTTAACACAATATCATGGATGTGTTGTAGTTTGCACTCAGGCTCGGATTAGTTACAATGTGGTGAAACAATCTATCCAGATGTGATAGGTTATGGCTTGCACTTAATACTCCCCGCTGCTAATTCCCTCACCAATAGTCAATGATCATTAATCAATTGTCAATTAACATCTCCCGCCTGATGAAGATCACAGACATCATCAGAGCATAGTTCGTGCCTCGGGATTCGAGACTCGCGTCTTGCATTGTCATTTTGATATTTTGGTATTCGTTATTCGATAACAATCAGGCGCAGGAAGAACAATCGTACGTAAAGCGCGTACGCGCTTTACGTACGTGACATCAAAAACAACTCTAAGTTAAAGACTAAAAACTCCTGTACGGCTGTCCTAACTTGTCCCTTCAACTGTGTTCAGGGCAGGCTCTGAGGAAATAGAGGAGCTTGTCAAAAGGCCAAACGCAGAGCGCGACAACATCTCCCGCCTGATGAAAATCACCGACATCATTAGAGCATAATTCGTGCCTCGGGATTCGAGACTCGCGTCTTGCATTGTCATTTTGATATTCGGTATTCGTTGTTCGATAACAATCAAGCTCAGGAAGAATGATCGTACGTAAAGCGCGTACGCACTTTACGTACGCTAAGTGTGAATACAAAGAAGAATATTTAACACAATATCATGGATGTGTTGTAGTTTGCACTCAGGCTCGGATTAGTTACAATGTGTTGAAAACAATCTATCCAGATGTGACAGGTTATGACTTGCACTTAATACTCACCGCTGCTAATTCCCTCACCAATAGTCAATAATCATTAATCAATTATCAATTAACATGTCCTCCCGCCTGATGAAAATCACCGACATCATTAGGGCATAGTTCGTGCTTCGGGATTCGAGACTCGCGTCTTGCATTGTCATTTTGATATTCAGTATTCGTTATTCGATAACAATCAAGCGCAGGAAGAAAAATCGTACGTAAAGCGCGTACGCGCTTTACGTACATGACATCAAAAACAACTCTAAGTTAAAGACTAAAAACTCCTGTACGGCTGTCCTAACTTGTCCCTTCAACTGTGTTCAGGGCAGGCTCTGAGGAAATAGAGGAGCTTGTCAAAAGGCTAAACGCCGAGCGTGACAACATCTCCCGCCTCATGAAGATCACCGATATCATAAGAGCTTGATTAGTGTCTCGTGCCAGCCACCTTGTCATTTCGACCGAAGGCACGCCGTAGGCGGGCCGGCGTGGAGAAATCTGGCTTCAAACAGGTAAAAGTCATCGTGCGCAGCCAGATCTTTCGAACGAGCTTGAGATGACAAAGATGCCTCCATCCTGTATGATGATGCTATGTCAGGCCGCAAGACCTATTACGTTTAAATCATGATAAACCAATCCCTTACACTGTATATCGGCGTCACAAATAACGTCAAAAAGAGGGTCCATCAACACAAAGCCGGGCTTGTTGAAGTTTTTACCCGCCGCTACAACATCGACACGCTCGTTTATGTGGAGTCCTTCATTGACATACGTTTGGCGATTGCATGCGAAAAACAACTCAAGCATTGGCGGAGGGAAAAGAAATTACAACTGATTGCCCGGGAAAATCCAAACTGGCGGGACCTCAGTGACGGCTGGTAAGTTAATTCCCGCGCATAGGCCAGATGTCTCGACATGACAGATGCGACTTTGTCACTTCGATGTTGGCCATTCCTCGTTCTATGCTTGCCCCTTACGACTTAGCCTCTTGCCATAAATTCGTGCGGCTCATTCTGAGCGACCTGTCCTATGTAGCCTTTGCCAAGGAGGAAGCGAAGAATCTCGACCCAATATCATCAATATATCAGTCAAACTGCTACAGCGAGTTGATAAAGTTTGCGATTCCTTCCCACGTCCAGTTAATAACCTTTTTGCCGGATAACTCAGGTGGAGCAGTACCTTTATCATCGCTTTTTATGTGCACCCCAATAGTTGGAACGCCTTCTTCAACGGCGCACTTCATCTCCCAACGTGCTCCCCTCGAGTTTATTGTTGCCTTGCTCAGAAGCGCCACCGCGCCGTCGCAACCTGTAATTTTCGTGCGGCAGCGCGTCTTCCACGATTCTGACCAGGGTTCCTTGACAGACATGTCAACAAACTCAAACGGAGATTGCTTATTTCGTGCTTGGCCGACCAGAAAATCCCTAGCATAAGTATCTTCCGGGACAGCAAAACTAATGAAAATACGTTTGTTAGCCATATCTGAATCCTCCAGCTAAATTTCCATAACTACTCTACTAACAGGATTAAAATGAACTACCTTCTTATTCCTATCTAAAGCGTATTGCACAATATCCGCTGTTCCACCCAAGCCCTTAGCGTTCTTACCGTTCCACACTGCGAATATAGCGGCCGACAGATTTACGACTTCTTTTCCAGCTTCAAAAAATGCTGTTTCGCCGGGCTGGCTAAATTTCAACTTTATTGTCTGTTGTGCGTGAGCAATTAGAACCAGATAATTCTCGTAATGACTCTTGACCTTAAATGTCTTTTCGTAGTTATCGCTTGCAATCACAGCAATATAAGGGATATTTTGTCCCTTAAGGATTTCTGCGTACAACTGATCCGCACCAGCCGCTAAACATGTGAGTCCTTCCGTCACATTATACTGCTTGACTGCGTGACTAATAACCCTAGCGACCCAGTCTACTGTCGCTTGGGATCCTAAATCTTGGTGTCCAGTAATGCCGACCTTCATAACTTCCTACCTTTTGCCAACTTCCAATAGAACTGCCCCAAAGGAGTGAGTTTGCATGACTTACAATTCATAGCAGCATAGTACATATGTTCTTCACCTACGGGAACTAGAAGCCTTGCCGCTCGGTATTTCTGAAGATGGGAAAAGATTGTTTCATTCTCTTGATTTCTCGGTTTGGCGTCTGGCTCGAAAGATGGATCAAGCGCAAACTCTACATCCGGCTCTGCAAAGTATTGAGGCAATAAACGTAAGATTGCCATATCGATTACTGCTTTACACCTCCTGAGAGGTACCAACTTTGAAACATGCGATTTAAACAGCGGTCGTTGTTCCCACGCGCCCAGCATCTGCTCGACATAAGCGTAAATAGCGGCGACTGTCACATTGCCAAGCACATCAGATGCTCCCCCATTCAGAGCCGCACAAACCAATGACGTAAAAACTCCTCCCCTTCCAGTTGCCTCCACCGCAGGCTGCGATGCTCCACTTGCGGTCAACACAGATACGCCTAATCTCAAGACCGAGTGATCCTCTCTTATCGCTGGACTTTGACCGAGCGCTCCGCTATGGCAGCAGTCGAGTACCACCACGACTTCATGTGTCCTCGATTTATTCGCAAGAGCCAGTATTTCGCTCATAGCGACACCCTCATCGTGAACTTCGTAGTCTTGCGTAATAACATAACCATCTAGGTTATTTACCATACCGTGCCCTGAAAAGTAAAGTAGCGCTACCTCCGCCTCATATGCGAATAACTCCTTGATGTTCTCTTTCAAGACAACGCGAGTGACCTCACCTGTTGGGGCTAACAAAGTCCTGCATTCAAAATTGGGGGAGCCATCCTCATTTCGCGATAAAATATCACGCATTCTATTTGCGTCATTTACGCAACCAGATAGAGGCACCTCAGGATAATCATCGATCCCGACGATGAGTGCTCTCCTCATCTCTGTTCTACCTCATCTTAATTATTGGTTAGCCCGCTTCAAAAAAGCATTCCAAACCATACACTACATAAAATTTTCTGATCAGTCAAACCAAATTAGTGCATAAATCATAGGTGCGCAAGATCGTAAGGGCATAAGTGAAAAGTGCAATAAGTCTCATTGTATTCTTGTGCTCTTATGTCTTTTGTTTTTCGTCTTTACCCAATTCTATTTTTTTCTGCCACACTAATCACGAATCAATCATCAGTAATCAATTGGGTGATAATTGTCGCAACACTTTTTCCAGATTTTTCACCGCCGACTTATCTACCTATTCATGCATTAACTCATCTACCCATCTATGCTTAACGCAATACGCACGACGCAATACGCCTTACGAGATACACGATGATGCTCTTCTCCATAGTTGCTTTTCCTTTCAATTTTTATGTAAGTGCATTCTACAATTTTCTTGACATCAGCACAATACGTTCTCCAGATTTCTTTCGCATAGATTTTCCCGCTAACTCAACTAACCATTCACTCATCCACGCAATACGCACGACGCGATACGACTTACAAGATACGCTTCACGCTTCACGAACTACGCGTTTGCGCCGCAACTGCTATGCCACAAATCGCCGTTATTTCAAAAAGTCAAGTCCCAGCTTATTCTTGGTCTCCAGCCTTTGCATGTTTTTGTCAATTTCTCACTCAAAAGATCATTTTCTGTTAATTTTTGCAAATTTCTGCTCATTTTTACCAACTTTTTCACTTGTGCTCTTGTGTACCTAAGCACTTATATTTTATATACTTATAAAAATTTCTGTAAAAAGTCCTGAAAAACTAAGTGTCTAAATTGCAGCCTTTGAAATGTTCTTTTGGCGTGCTCCGTACTCCACTCATTCAGGATATAGCAACTCCCAAATATGCCTTAGCTGGCACCTCAATCGGTAGCCTGCAAGTCTGCAAAAAAACGAGTCACGGGCAACGGGTCACGAGTCACGGATCACGGGCAACGGGCGGAAAGCTGGACTATTTTATTTTAAGCTCCTTCATCATTTCTTCCACCTCCTCTTGGCCTTCCTTATAGAAGTTTTCCTCATCGGGTGCAAGTTGCCTTAGAAGGCGGAGAAACTCGCCTGCGTGTACACGCTCCTCATCAGCTATGTCTATTAGCACTTCCTTTGCGAGCTTATCATCTGTGGATTCAGCCAGTTGCATGTAAAGCTGAACAGCCTCATACTCAGCGGCGACCATAAATCGTATCGCGCGGATTAGTTCGGCTTTTGTGAGCTTGCGGTCGGCCTTTAGGCCTGCGAAAGGATTTCCAAATTCCGGCATAATGACCTCCTATGAAATTTTGGTCTTATCTTTTGATTTGACTAAGAACTATCTTCTTCACTGGTTCGAGGTTGTCAAGAGGACTCTAATAAAAAAATGTGCATAGTGAATCGTGGATTTCATCTAAGGCATGTGGTAGAGGTAGGGTGGGATGAGTTTTTTTCAAGAAAAAGAGGTGGTTAAGGAGCGAAGAATCATGTAAAATTACGTGTCTATATATGATTAATTGGTGTTGTTATTTTTGAGGAATAGTGATGTCAGGTCATTCACACTGGTCAGGTA
>Ga0315551_10000550_pt1 | contig 29841 bp, 26 predicted proteins | sample SalMarSW160290MG_FD_203678 | JGI IMG/M metagenome (GOLD analysis project Ga0315551, IMG submission 203678) | Salt marsh sediment microbial communities from the Plum Island Ecosystem LTER, Massachusetts, United States - Salt Marsh Sediment SW1602-90 ...
ATTATAGTCCAGAGAAAGATATTTTAAAGAAAATAAAAATTGATCTAGAGAAGAATAAATTTGCGCTTGCCCTACATACAGGTGCGAATTTGATCACCAATTTTGTTAGAACAGATCATATATATTTTTATTTAAATAAACAAGCTTGGGATAAAGATATTTTAGAAATCAAGCAGAGACTGGGACTGAAAGAACTTGTAAGAGGAGGTAATATCCATATCATTAGCCCATATTACAAGAATAGCGTATTCTTTAATATTCAAAAAATAAAAGGATATAGAATAGTCTCCAATTTGCAGCTTTATCTTGATCTGTATCACTTTCAACCACGGGGCAGAGAACACGCCGAATATCTTAAAGAATCCTTAGAAAACAAAGGAATATCCCTTGATTAAGCATAATAAGATTGAATCACTATTTGAGCCCCTCCCCATTATCTGGACAGGAAATGTCCTTCTTTAAGGTGAAGTTTGAACCTGCGTTGAATGATTTCACAATTCCTGCCGTCATGTCAAAAAAACAAGGCTCTGAGAGCCGATATAAACCACGATCTCATTTCTATTCATGTCAAATCCTATGACCATATCCAGCATCCTGGGCCGTTGAGACTCCATAATAAACTTCAAAAGGTGTTTTACCGGCCAAGGATGCATGGGGCCTTTCTGTGTTGTAAAAATCAAAATAATCCGACAATCCCTTCCTGGCCACCGGGACCGAAACATAATCGTTGAGATAAACTTCCTCATACTTGACCGTGCGCCACAATCTTTCAACAAAGATGTTATCATACAGCCGGCCGCGGCCATCCATACTGATCCGGATCTCCGCATCTTTCAGCATCCTGATAAATTCCTCACTCGTGAACTGAGCCCCTTGATCGGAGTTGAATATCTCAGGTGTTGAGACCAAAAGCGCCCGTCTCAGAGCCTCAAGACAAAATTCCTTTTCCAGCGTGATCGAAAGCTCCCAGGAGAGTACATACCGACTGAACCAATCCATGATCACGGCCAGGTAGACGAAGCCATGAAGCAGCCGAATGTAGGTGATATCGCCGGCCCAAACCTGGTCGGGGCGGTCGATCGTCATCCCTTTGAGCAAATAGGGATAGACCTTATGTTCAGGGCAGGACCTGCTGGTTCGGGGCTTGGGATAGATGGCGTAAAGTCCCATGAGCCTCATGAGACGTCTCACCCGTTTTTCATTCACCCAATGACCCTGATTTCGAAGCCAGTCCTTCATCTTTTCAACTCCGAAGGTGGGTCGGCGGGTGTACTGCTCGTCAATCAGACGCATCAAAACATCGTTATGCGCATCATTCCTCCGGGATCTGTAATAAAACGATGAGCGGTTCATCCCCAAAAGATCGCACCGCCGTGAGAGGGAGATCATGGGATTTTTCAACTCCACTTCCTTTCTCTTCTCTACGACAGGAGCTTTAGTGATTTTTTTTTAAGCCAATCCAACTCCACTTTGAGTTGTCCAATCTGGCGATAAAGCTCCTCGACGAGCTCCTCCTGCTCCTTGTCCCTCTTTTTCCTCCGATCCGTGAAAAGATCCGGAAGCGATTCGAGAAGCTGCTTTTTCCATTTGCAAATCTGGTTGGGATGAACTCCGAAGGTACTGGATAGCTCAGCCAGTGTCTTCTCCCCCTTGACCGCTTCCAGGGCCACCTTGGCTCGAAATGTCGCGTCGTAACTCTTCCGCATATTGACCATTTTACCATACCTCCTCCGAGATTATGGCAGGTCAAATATCACCTTATTGATCTGTCCATTTTTTGGGGAGCAGTTCAGAGCCTTCTTAAACTACTTTGGATTTTATTTTTCCTTTGTTTTCTTCGGCATGAGATTTTCCATCACCCAAAGCTCTGATTCTTTCAAGGTTGGCCCAAATGAAGAGAAAACGATGCTTCCTCCTTTGGGATGCATACTCAAGAAATTAAACAGGGCCATGGTGAGTCCCAACCTTTGAGGCTCGCCGCCTTCAACAGGAATTCGCCACAGATCTGTTTTTATATCATTTTCTTTGTCGGCTTTTTTTGAGAACAGGATAGACTTGCTGTCTGGTGTCCAGGCGGTGAAGACAGGCCCGTTCGATTCTTGCTCGAAAGTATGAAGCACACGTGGCTCTCCTCCTGTGGCTGGAATTATCTTCAGGCTCCTTTCCTTTTTCTCGTGGCCTTTGTAATTGGTCAAAGCCAGCCATTTCCCATCCGGTGAGAGCGATATTGTGAACCGTTCAGCCCAGGAGGAGGCTCTGTAGATTTCTTTCTCTTTTCCGCTTTCAAGATCCCACACCAGCAGTTGGCAGAGTTTGTTAGGCTTGTCATTGCGCACGTAGAAAATCTTCTTTCCGTCTCGGGCCCACTCGTGGGACTGGAACCATTGGTTTAACCTGTTATTCTCACATTTTATGACAGGTATCACCTTGCCTGTTTTTGTGTCGATCAGACTGAGCACACTATGAGCACTGCGATCCTTTGAATCGACAGCTATGCAGAGGATGTATCGGCTGTCAGGAGACCATTTGAGGTTCCAAAAATCAGGAAGATCAGGAAAAAGTTCACGCTCCTCACCAGTATCGAGAGAGCGAATACAGAGCACACTTTGCGTGCTGCTTTTGGGTCCTAACGAGTCACGGATAGAAATATAGGCGAGATATTTGCCGTCAGGGGACCATCCGTAGGTTATGGTTACTCCCTTTTCGGGATTTGTAACCTGGTAGAGCGTCTGGGATTCTTTGCCATCAAGTGAGACGATGCGTATACCGACAAAGTTTGGCTCTCTATCCCAATCCCACCAATCATAAGCAATCTGTTTTCCGTCCGGTGACCATCGGGAGCAGAATGCCTGAGCACCGGATTTATTCCATGAGCCTTTGTCTGTCAGGTGGCGTTTCTTTCCAGTAGCCATCTCCTGGACCGCCAGATCTCCTGTGTTCCAGTCCACATAAGTCAAATAGCGTCCATCAGGAGATATCGCTCCCAATCCCGTTTCGATACCAACCCCAATCTTTCGCAATGCAAATTCTATGTCGCCTTTTCTGATGACAGTTCGGGCTTTTAATAATACGGACAGTTTTTCTTTGGCCACTTTGACTGCTTCTGTTTGCTCAGGATATTCATCTACCACTTTCTGGTAAGCCTTAGGGGCCTCTTTCAGACCTAATTTTTCGTAGCAGAAGCCAATATGGAGTTGAGCCTTGGCAGCGATTTCGCGGTTTTCTGGAAATCGCTCAAGAATATTTTGATAAAGATCTATGGCTTTCTGCAGATCTCCTTTGGCTTCCTCCAGATAGAGCGCTTTTTTGAAAAGCTCTCCGGCGGTCTACTGGGAAGATAGATTATTGGAAGATAGCAACAAGCTTAGAGATAAGACAAAGGCAGCGAATATAATTTTACTTGCTCTTTCCATCTTCAGCCTCCCTTTACTCATTCGTTTTTTCTTGCGGCAGGAAATTCTCCATGACCCATAGGCCGCCTCGCATATCAAAGGTAGAGCCAATAGAGGTGAAGGCAATATAGCGACCGTCAGGATGAGCAGTGGGAGAGCTGAACGAGACCATTTCCAGATTAAGTTTTTGAGCTTCACCGCCTTCAGAAGGAATGCGCCACAACGACCACTTATATTTTTCCATCTTGCTACTCTTCAAATTACCTAAATCCGCTGCTAACTCAATCCAATTTATAGGGGGACGTTTGGGGAAGAGAATATATTTTCCATCGGGACTCCATGTGATCCAGATATAGGCGCCTATTTCATCCCATGAGTAGAGCTCGCGGGATTCTCCTCCAGCGGTTGGAATGACTCTCAAAGCTCTTTTTGTAGAGATGTTATTGATAAATGCTAGCCATTGCCCATCTGGGGAAAGTGATATTGCAAAACGTACAGGAGAGCTTTCCCGATAGAGTTCTTTTTCTTTTCCACTTTCGATATCCCCTACCATGATTTGACAGAGGTTGTTTTTCCTTTGGTTACGGACATAGAAAGCGGATTTTCCATCATGAGACCACTCGTATGATATATGAATGTCTTCTCCGAGTACGATAGGCTTAATATCACTTGTCTGGACATCGATCTTGTAAAGTCCCCATCGAGGAGGCTCTTTTTTATAGCTTGCCCGGACAAGGATATACTTCCCGTCCGGAGACCAGCGGGGAGGTCCGTCAATATTGAGTTTCGTTGGGATTTCGCGATCCATTCCCGTTTCAAGAGAATGAATACAGAGCACTCTTTGACCACGGCTCTGACCGGCACGGCTAAGGGAAAACGGGCTTCTGACAGAGATGTAAGCAAGGTAGTTGCCGTCCGGAGAATAGCTGGGCCTTCTATTGAATCCTTCGAAACGTTTGATGAATATTTTCGGCGGAGTGAGGATTCTTCCCGTATCAGGGTCGACTTCAGCAATATAAATATTCCTTTGATCGGCAGAGACAATGAAGTAGAGAGATCCCTTTTGAGTGATTCCTACGGGTGAAATTATACCTATATCAGACTTAATCATTTGGGGAGATCCATGAGGTTTTCCTTCGTCAATGTTTAAGGTCCAAACACTCAGGGCTCCTGTCCGATCGCTGGCAAAGACAAGATTTTTTCCATCGGGTGCCCAACCGAGCACAAAATCATCTGCTGGATGATCTATGATTGGAATTTCTTGACTTCCATCTACGGATAAGAGGAAGACATCGCGATTTGCGGATCCTTCTTTTGATGTATAGTCATAGACAATATAGCTCCCGTCAGGTGAATAACTCATCATGGTTGGGGAATTTTCTATCCCTTTCTTGGCAAAAGTTTTAAGGACTCTTATAGATCCATCTTTGATGGAAATAGATACGATCTGGTTGGTTTCGTCGTTTCTTTGCGTTAAGAGTGCCAGGATATGCTTGTTATCGGGTGACCAGTCATAAGTTTGTATGACTTCTTTCTTCTTATCCGTGCGATAGAGAATTCGAGGTTTGGAGCCGTCAATCTTGATGATGCGAATCTCTGTCGCGCCATCCTCTTTATACCAATCATAAGCTATCTGCTTGCCGTTGGGCGACCATCTGGAATACAATGCAAAATCTGACTCCCAGGAGCCTTCATGTGTAAGATTACGTTGTTTTCCTGTTTCGATCTCCCGGATGGCCAGGTTGCCAGACCAGTCCAGATGAGAAATGTAACGACCATCAGGAGAAATTGCTCCCAGTGCCCCTGATCTTGCAACGCCAATAATAGCATCTGCCCAGACCTGTCGGATCTTGAATTCTTTATCGCCTCTCCCGACAAAAGTTTTAGCTCTAGACAAGACTGAGAGTTTTTCTTTAGCAATCTTGACCGCCTCTTTTTGCTCAGGATATTCATCTACCACTTTCTGGTAAGCCTTTGGTGCCTCTTTCAAACCTAATTTTTCATAGCAGAGGCCGATGTGGAGTTGTGATTTGGCAGCAACCTCTCGATTTTCAGAGAATTTCTCAAGTATCTCTTTGTAAAGATCGATAGCTTTCTGTAAATCTCCCTTTGCTTCCTCCATGTATAAGGCTTTCTCGAAAAGTTCACCTGAGGTCTGCTGGGAAGATAGACGGTTGAATAAAAAAAGAATACTCATTGTTGAGATTAATAAAGCGAGTAAAATCTTTTTTACGATTTTCATTTTTCCCTCCATCTCATTTTTTCGCTTTTAATATAAAGTATTTTCAGATGAGATGTGTTAAGGAAGTATGAAGATACAGTGAAATTTTAGCGTAGATATAAGCGAATCAATCAATAAATTTGTACCCCACGCCTCTGATGCTGATGATGTGTTTTGGGTTGGAGAGATCGTCCTCTATTTTTTTTCTGATGTTGGCAATATGGCTGTCCACTGTTCTGAAAGTCACATATGTATTATCTTCTCCCCAAATTTTGTCCAGGAAGTCATCTCGAGAAAGCACTTCTCCCTTTTTCTGGATGAGAAGCTTAAGCATATGAAATTCTAAGGGCGTCAATTCAAGCCTTTTTCCTTTCTTTTTCGCTTCGTATTTTTTAAAATCTAGCTCGATCCAACCAAAACTATAGGTGCCTAAGTCTTGTATCTGTTCTTCTGTTCGGCGGAGAATGGCTTTCACCCTGGCCAGAACCTCCCGAAGGCTAAAAGGTTTGGTGACATAATCGTCGGCACCCAGCTCTAATCCCAACACTTTGTCTATTTCTTTATCTTTAACAGTCAACATGATGATCGGAGTTGTATCTCCTTTCATTCTCAGTCTTTTACAGACCTCATACCCATCTAAAACCGGGAGCATAATGTCAAGAATGATAAGGTCTGGGTTCTTTTCTTTGGCGAGGGCCAGACCTTTTTCTCCATTTTGCGCTTCAAAAACCATATATCCTTCAGATTCCAGCTCATCCTTAAGACTCAATAAAATCCCGGGGTCATCTTCGACAATAAGGATTTTTTTAGACATGCCTCACACTCCTTTTTTCTTTATGGGGAAGATGAGAGAGAAAGTGCTCCCCTGACCGACTTTACTCTTGACAGATATTCTTCCCCTATGGGCTTCAACAGTGTGCTTGACTAATGTGAGTCCCAATCCTGTTCCTTTTACAGATTGTTTGAGTGCACTTCGACCTTGATAAAACTTATCGAATATTTTATCCATCTCTTCTTGAGGGATTCCTATTCCTTTATCTTTTATTTCAATAAGGACATTTTCCGGTTCTTTTCTGACTCTGACAGAAATTTCCTTTCCTGCAGGAGAAAATTTAAGGGCATTATCCAGAAGATTATTGAGAGCTTGGGATAAGGCGTCTTTGTCGAGAGAGAGAAGAGGAATATCTGTATCGATATGTGTCATAATTTTTGTTTCTTTTTGGATTTCCTCTTTTTGAAAAGTTGCTATTTGTTGGGATACTAGATGAGCCACATCGGTCTCCACAAATTCATATTCCCTCTTTCCCTCTTCGATTTTGGAAAAATCCAAGATATTCTTTACCAGTCTTGTCAACTTCTCAGCATCCTGGGAAATAACCGAAAAATAATGATCCATCTTGCCAGGATCTTTAACTTTTCCTTCTTGCAGGCGCTCAACTAGGGCCTTTATAGACGTCAATGGCGTCTTAAACTCATGGGAGACAGAGGAGACAAAATCAGATTTAATCTTCAATACTTCCATCTCGTGAGAGACGGTTCTCACTATGAGTGCGGAGCCAAAAATGAGGACGATGATAAGAGTGATGATTGTCCAGAAGTAAAAGCTTTTTCTGATATCTATTATTCCCAGACTCCCTGTCTTGCTGCGGGAAAATTGTATTCTCCATGGGGGGAAATTATTTTCGAACAACTCAGTCACTGTGTTGAGCTCTTTTGAAGGATTTATCTTCCCCAAGAATATTTTGCCTGAAAGATCAGAAATAGTAATATTCGTATTTTTATTTAGTTGGATATCATCGATAATTTTGCTCAAAACCTCTTCTTTTAAATATCCGGTATTTATTTTAGCTCCCAGTAGTCCTTGGGAATTATTCCCTTTTCCCTCGGGGATCCTGAGTGATAAAGTTAAAAAAGTTCTGTTATCGATGGTTTTTGAATGTCGATAGGGGAGTGCTGTGTAGAGTTCAGTCTGGATGAGCTCTCTTCGAAGCTCTGGAATGATATAGTTTTTCAGATCATTGATAGTTTTCCATTCCTGGAGTTTTTGTTGGTGCAGTTTTTGTAACTGTTCGAATTCTTCCTTGTATTCATCCAGCGATGAGTCTGCCATGATTTTGGATGAAGCTTCGATATAAGCTTCTTTAGCCATGGAAGCATAAGTTCTAAATTTATCCTCGTTAAGATTCCAAGTCATATAAAGAATATCATTGTAGAGGTCTAGAGAGCTCTCCAGAGAATTTTCCGTGTCTCCCAGATTTTTATAGCAATCCATGAGTTGAAGCCGGGCTATAAGGCATAAAGGCAATCCAGATGAACCGAAGTTTTCCGGATAGTCAATGCAAATTTTTGAATAATTTTTAAGAGCTAGGTCGTATTTCTTCAATTTTGTGTAATTACGGGCGATGTTGTTGAGCATTTGAGCCTGGATGTTTTTATCTTTTGAAGAAGAGAGGAGCTGCTTGTAGAGGGAAATGGCACTTGTGTATTTTTTACTCTTGAATTCATATTCTTCAGCCGTTTTAAGTTTCTCTCTTTCTGATTGCTTTAGAGACGACAGTGTGGATGGAGGATGGACTGCTGTGACAGGTTGAAAGAGAGGAAACAGAGGATCTTGGTCTTTGTAGAAGAGGAAGATCTGCCCGACCAAAGGATATTCAGCAAATTGAGTTTTTAACATTTTTTGTAGTTCGGGAACTTGTCTTTCAGTAAAGGCTTGATGTTGAGCTAAATTCTGGAGATTGACTTCGATATCCTTAAATTGATAGTTGATTCGCGTCTTTAAAATATCTGCAGCTCCTCTGTGTTCGGTTTCGATCTGCTTAACTAATCTAAATCTTTCATTCCTTATAGCGCGGATACCCAAGATACTCAGTGAGACTGAGGGGATGAAAATGGTCAGAAAGAAGATAATGATGAGCTTTTTCTGTCTTTTGAGAGCAATCTTGAAGTTTTCGATCATGTTTTATTGAGGAAGGGTAAAAGTTCTAATTAACTATAACATATTGGCCTAAAATAAACGTTAAGCAAGTGTGAAGATTCTGTCAAGTTATGATGGAGAAAAAGGGGGACTGTCTCCCTTTCATTGGACGATCTTGGAGGCGAAGACAAGCTTGAGGTTATATTTGTCTATGAGATGAAGATTTTCTTTCAGAACTTTCAGTGTCTGTGGAGCAGGGTGGCAGATAGCCAGAGCCTTCCCTCTCTTTTGAGCAAGCTCAAAAAGCTCGATCAATTTTTTCTTGATATATTCTTCATCGCTCTCTATATCCAAGAAAATATTGCGGTAGGCCGAGGGTATGCCCATAATTTGTGCCACTTCATAGGCCACAGAATCACTGGTGGTCCGGCTGTCGATAAAGAAAAGTTCTCTTCCCTTCAGTCTACTCAAGATGATTCTCATGAAAGTCACATCGGCTGTGATTTTCGATCCCATGTGGTTATTAACACCACTGATATGAGGAACCTGCTTAAGGCTCTTTTCTACGGCATCGATGACTTCAGTCTTACTCATCTCAGAGTGAATCATCCCTTCGGTTCCGTCGTTTCCTTCCTGGTTGTTGATGGCTTCGAGAGGAAGATGGAGCATAATCTCCAGTCCATTCTGATGAGCAATCTGAGCTGTTTCTTTAGCTAGGGGGCTGAAGGGAAGCACAGAGATGGTTAATGGTTTCTTGAGCGAGCATATCTCGTTTATGGCATTCAGGCTGTACCCCATATCATCGACAATGATGGCGACTTCTCCTTTGGCTTCGATGATGGGGGGCTTTTTTTCCTCTATCTTCTCTTTGACTTCCCTTAAACAGGAAAAGAGAAGGATGATCTTCTGCTTTTTCTTCCCTTTTATCTCCCAGAGGTAATAGTCCTTCTCATCGGTTTTCTTCTCTTCCTTTTTAGCCACCGAAGCTTTTGCACTCCGCAGGTCTTTCTCAAAAGACGATTCGAGTTCTTTGTATTTATCAAAGTCAAGATCGACCAAAACATGGGAGACGCCTTCACTGTCTTCATATTGGTTGATTGACTCAGGAGAAATACCATGCAGGGAGAGCTTTCCCGTCACCATTATGTCGAGGTCTTTTTTCTTGGCGATAACCTTTTCAGCAACAGCCTCTTTTTTCTTAGGGAAGGCTGCAAAGACGTAGGATATTTCTCCCTTTTTCCAAGAAATGTAATCCAAACCCAGGACAGAAATTAGAGCAATAAGCAAGAAAACAAGTGGAAAGAAAAGGGGATTCTTTTGGACGGTTTTCTCAGCGAGCGTTTTCCCTGCAGGAGGGATTTTCCTTTCCATAGACTACATTTTGGGGATGATCTTCATGGTCTCTTTTAAATAGGAATCATCACTCTGATCTTTACTCTCGAGTACGACATCGGGCTTTATGCCCTTTTTCCATATTTTCTTCCCGGATTTGAGGGTAAAGATTCCAGAATTGAGAACCAGAGCACTTCCATCATTTAAGGCAAATAAACTTTGCTGCGCGGCCAGCCCGGGAGTAGGAAATCCGAGGATTTTGGATTTTCGGAATTCCCTGAGAATCGTGGCCAGGGCCTCTGCAGGACCGATGGTGGCCTGGTTCGTCCAGATGATGAGGGGTATTTTTTCCAGTTCAGGCTTTTCTAGAAGGGAAAAGACTTTCTTAGCCTTCTCCCTTTGACTGAGGTAGCCTACTTCTTTAGCCTCGAGAAAAAGGTTGGCAAGCTTCATCGCTTCTTCTAACTCGCCTTCATAGCAATTCCTTAGATCCAAGATCAAAGGATTCTTCTGATCCTTGAGCCGAGGAAGGATATCTTCTTTGATTTTATCTACACAAGGGGAATAAAGATGATGGATCTTTAAGATGCCACTGGTTTCTTTTTGTGCAGAGAAAGAGATGGGTTCCTCAAAAAGCGTTTTTCTTTCGATGGTCAGCATCTGGGTTTCGCTTCTTCTGATAACTTCCAGATTGACGCTTTTTTCTTTTCTGTCTTTAAGATTGAGGTTGGCTTCCAGCATGCTCATCGGAAGAGTGGATTTGTGGTCGATAGAGGCGATAAGATCGCCCAATTCGATATCTGCCGTCTGGGCAGGGGAATTTGCTATGATGGCTAGAACTTGGGGATAATATCCATATTTCTCTTTGTAGAGGATTAGTCCTGTTTCTTTAAGCCGTGCTTCTTTCTGGAATTGGTACTTCAGGAAATTCTCCTTATCCAAGTAACAGGAGACAGGGTCTAGAGAATTGGCCAATCCTCTGAATGCTCCCTCCATAGTTTCAAAGGGTTGAGGTTCTTCAAAGTAGTGATCCCTGAGAAGGCTGATGACTTTTTCCACCAGCTTGAGGTCTTTAGGTGAGGCGGAGTCTGAGGAAAGTCCGGGGAGAAAGCTTCTTTCTAGAAGAAAAAAGAGAGTGACTGCAAAAACTGCTATAAGAAGAATGATCTTCGCTCTCTTCTCTACCATCTATCTCAATGAATCCATTTTTATTTTATCATCTTCTTCCGAGCCAGTGCAAGGGATCGAGAGGTTTTGTCTTGAAGCGGATCTCAAAATAGAGGGATGGACCTTTGAGCGAGCTGATATCACCGATGAGCGCGACAGGCTGTCCGGCTTCAATAAACTCTCCTTTTTTGATCAGAAAATCCGAGCAGTGGCCATAGAGAGAATAATAATTCATTCCGTGATCGATTATGATCAAATTCCCATAACCTTGGAAATAGTCGGTGAAGACAACCTTGCCCGGATGGATGGATTTGACCACCAAATGATCTTTCTTCGGGGCTATTTCTATTCCGTTGTTTATGGTCAGAGTGTTGAATCGAGGATGTTTCTGTATACCAAAGCGAGTGATAAGCTTGCCCTCGATCGGCCAGGGAAGTTTTCCCTTTCTCTCGTAGAGAGGGACGAGCTTGATGGGGAGAGAAATTTCCTTCTCCAGCAATCTCTTGATCAGCATCTGAAGCTGTTCAGCCCTTTCGTTCAATTCCTCAAGAGTCTTTAGATGGATTTTTCTATTCCTCTCTATTTCTCTTACCAGAGCGTTGTATTTTCTTTCTTGAATCTCCAGTTCTTGCTGCTTCTTTTGGGCATTTGAAATGAGCTGGGTTATCTCTTCTTTTTTCAGCTCAAGTTCTGATCGGGCAGATTGAAGTTGAGCCAGAGTTGTGATGTAGTCCGTGATAACTTTCTCTTGATAGCGGGCGAGAAGTCCCAGCTTTTTGCTCTCGGAAAGGAGGCTTCCCAGATCTTCTGCCTGCAACATCAATTGGAATGTATTGAATCTGCCGAATTTATAGAGGGTGATGAGTATTTTTTCTATGGATTGTTTTTCTTCCACGAGCTTAGCCTCCAGGGCTGAGATGGTTTTTTGTACGGCTGCTTGTTCATGATTTGCCTGATCCATTCGAATATTGGAGATAGAGATTTCCTTCTTTGTCAGATTCTTCTGGAAGGCAGTCCTATCCAGCTGAGAGAGGGTGGTTGATTTTTCTCTCTCCAGTCTCCTGATTCTGGATTGAAGGTTTTCTATCTCTCTGGTCAGTTTAGAGAGTCTTTGCTGGTAGTCGGAGATATCAGGTTGAGATTGAGATAAAAGTCCACTGCACAAAATGAAGCTGAGAAAGAGCATTGTCAGAAGAAGAGTTACTTTAGGAACAACGGCTCTTTTTTTTATGTAAATTTTTAAACTCATTTTCTCACTGTATAGATGATACCCCCAACAATCCCGATAATAAATCCAAAGGCCCAATCGATAAGGCCGAAAGAAACGGCTGCATCAGAAGAAATCCCGTAGAATTTAAATATTTCAACGTAAGAGCCTTCTCTCAGCCCCAGCCCCCCGATGGTGACGGGAATGACCAAGATGAGAAGAACAATCGGAATGAAGACAAAATAATCCAAAAGGGGGATATCGAGATGAAGGGCCTTCCCGATAAGATAATAGTGAACAATTACGTTGACCTGAAGAAGAAATGCCCAGAAAAAGGCTTGAGCCAAAGCGCCTTTTTTTTCTCTGTAGAGAAGAAGGATGTCTCTGAATTCAAGAAGCTTCTGCCTGACTCTGCTGAGAAATTTCATCTCCGGAATTTTTGAGATGATTCTTCGTGTATAGGGAGTGAAAAAGAAGGCCACAAGGATCAGGCCAAAAAGCCCAACCAGGAGAGAGACCAAGATCAGAGGAACTTTCTGGGCAAGATCTAGACGGAAGAGAGAGGCAACAAAAGCAAACAAAAAAAGGACCACAATCCCTGTGAATCGTTCAACAAGCACGATAGCTGAAGATTTCAGGATGGAGTGAGCATAGCGGGAGCCGTCCCAGATTCTCACGATGTCTCCTCCAAACCGGGTTGGGAGGAAATTGTTAAAAAATGTTCCCACCAAGTAGGATTTGGCCAGAAAGCCGAGAGGAACGGCATGGCCTTGAGCCAGGATAAGAATTTGCCAGCGGTAGGCGCTGATCAGGAGCCCGATGGCGTGAAGCAGAAACGAAAGGATAAGCCAGAACAGACTGGCCTCTTTAACAATGTAATAAATTTCTTTAATCGAGGTTTTAAAGATGAGCAGAAACCCGATGATGGAGAAACTGAAGATGAATTTGAGGGCAAAGATCAGAAGATCTTTTTTCTTAGACATTCAAAACGTCAGAACTTATTCTTCTTTTTCTTATAAAAATACTTGATTGTCACCTTTCCCACAAGTCCGCTGAGAAGAAGGAGAGAGAGGAGATTGGGGAAGGCCATGAAGGCGTTGGCTGTGTCACCAATATACCAAACGATATTGAGATGGACGCCTTGGATAATGGAACCGATAAAAAGAAGGATTATGAAAGCGATTCTGAAGGGATAGATAATCCTCACTCCGAAGATGTATTCCAGGCATTTCTCCCCATAATAACACCAGCCCAGGAGAGTGGAGTAGCCGAAAAGAAAAGAACTGAGGGCAATGATATATCCCCCATAGGGGATAGCAGAATCAAAGGCTGCAGCGGTAAGGGCTGTGGAAGTCAGTCCATCAGAAGATCCGAATGCGGCTGTTTGGAGGTACATTCCAGTAATGACAATGGTCAGGGTGGTGAGGGTGTTGACAACCAGAGTATCGATGAAGGTTCCAGTCATAGCGATGAGACCGTTTCGAGGGGGGTCAGAGGATTTAGAGGCGGATTGGGCGATAGCGGCTGAACCCAAGCCTGATTCGTTGGAGAGAAGACCGCGGCGGATTCCGATACTGATTGCCTGTTTTACGGAAGTCCCCACCAGCGCACCTCCCATAGCTTTTGTGGTAAGGGCAGAGTGGAAGATGACAGCAAAGGCTTGAGGGAGGTGAGTAATGTTAGCCAGGATGATGACGGCAGCTCCTCCAAAATAGAGGATGATCATGGTCGGGACCAGCCTCTCCGACACACTCCCAATCCTCTTTATTCCTCCCAGAACAACGGCCCCCACCATGGTGGTGATGACCAGGCCCGACAGCCAGAAAGGAACGTTGAACTGGTCGTTGAAGATCAAAGCCATGGAATTGGACTGGGCCATGTTTCCCGTGCCAAAGAGGCAGGCTGTGGCACCACAAATGGCAAAAAACATGCCCATGAATTTGGCAAGAGCTATGTTTTGGATTCCGTGGCGTGCATAATACATGGGGCCGCCGGACATTTCTCCCCGTACATTCTTGATCCTGAATCGAACTCCCAGAAATCCTTCTGCGTACTTGGTAGCCATGCCAAAAAAACCGGCAATCCACATCCAGACAGGTGCACCTGGTCCTCCAGTGGCGATAGCAGTGGCCACACCGGCGATGTTTCCGTTACCTACTGTAGCTGCCAGGGCAGTCATTAAAGCGGCATAAGGAGAGATGTCTCCTTCTTCCTTTTCGGGCTTATCCTTCCCTATTGCTCCTCTGAGGACCATCTTCAAGGAGAGGGCGAGCTTTCTGACTTGTATCAAGCGAGTGAGAATAGTCAGCAGTATTCCTGTGCCGAGAAGGAGGACAATCATCCATGAGCTCCACATGAAATCGCTGAGCTCTCGGATGGAGACGAGCGTTTTGTCGAGCAGGGAAAGAGTGACAGACAGGTTGAGCTCCAGGGTTTCGTCTTCTTCCATTATTTCGATTTCTCGCTCCACAGGGGTCAAGCTGTAGAGGTCCATCTTGATGATGTATTTGCCGGGTTTCAAATCGCGATAGATGAAATTTCCTTGAGGGTCGATGGTGGTCTTGGTGTATTTTTCGGCCCCCAGCGGCATCAGCAGAATAATCCCATGAGTATAGGGTTTGTCCTTGGGGAGAAGGATGACCTTGCCTTTGATATCAGCTGCGTTTAAGGCTGTGAGACCTGTAAGAAAAGTAAGAGTCAGAATAATGGCTGAGAGTCTTTTCTTCATCATCTTTTCCTATCCAGAGAAGATGGTTTTTATGAAAATGAGGATGATGATGATGGCCACGGGTGTGAGAAACTTTATGGAAAAGGCCCAGAGAGGTTTCAGCTTGAATCGCGGGTTTCCGGAGAGCACTTCCTGAACGGCTTTTCTGACACCCCAGATGTATCCTAGAAAGAAACAGATCAAGAGGGCACCAAAGGCCAAAGAGACGTTACCGAAGATGAAATCCATAGCGTTCTGGAAATCTATCTTGGTGAAAAATTTCACTCCTCCTGAGGAGAGGGCCGAAGGAACACCGAGCACAAAGGAAAGGAAGCCAATCATCCAAGCGGCCTTTTTCCTGGACCAGTTCCGTTCGTCGACAAAATAAGCCACGGGAACCTCAAGCAGAGAGATGGTTGAGGTTAAAGCCGCTACCGAGAGCAGCAGAAAGAAAAGACTCCCAAAAATAAACCCGCCCGGGATTTGAGAGAAAATAAGAGGAAAAACCTTAAATACCAAGCCTGATCCTGCAGTGGGAGCAATGCCTGGGATTGCAAAGAGGGTGGGAAAGATGATGATTCCAGCCAGGATAGCGATAAGCGTGTCTGCGAAGCAGACCCATCCTGCCGAGGAGACCAGGTTGTCGGATTTTGGGAGGTAGCTTCCGTAGGTGATCATGGTTCCCATTCCCAAGCTGAGAGAGAAAAAAGCCTGACCCAGGGCAAAGAGGATAATAGTGCCGTTGAGTTTTGAAAAGTCGGGTTTAAGGTAGAAAGACAGGCCTTTACTGGATCCTGGAAGAGCCAGAGCCCTTATAGCAAGAAAAAAGATCAGGATAAAAAGGAGAGGCATGAGGACCTTGGTCCATCTTTCTATCCCTCCCTTGACTCCTTTGGAGATGATAAATGTGGTGATCACGATGATGATGAGAAAAAACAGGAGAACCTCAAAGGGATTGGAGCTGAATTCGGTGAAGATCCTTTCTGTCAGTTGGCTTGTCACCTCACCACTGAATACACCCGATGCAGTCTTCACCAGATAACCCACTGCCCAGCCAGCAACAACGGAATAATAGGAGAGAATACAAACTCCTGTCAGGATGCCCAGATAACCGATGAATTTCCAGGGGGAACGGGGTTTTATATGTTCGATGGCTCCCACAGGATTCTTTTGGGCATGCCGGCCTATGATCAACTCTGCCAGCATGACGGTAAACCCGATGAGGATGACGGCTAGAATGTAGACAAAGACAAAGACAGCTCCTCCATTCTTTCCCACCATCATGGGGAAGCGCCAGATGTTTCCCAACCCGATGGCCGAACCTGAGGCAGCCAAGATAAAGGCAATTTTAGAGCCCCAGCTTCCTCTCTCTTGTATGTCCTTGGTATCCATGAGCCTTCTCTCGTTTTAAAAGGCGTGACTCCTTTTTTATTTCAATACTTATTACCATAAACAATGGGGATTGTAAAAGAAATAATATGAGTGGATAGCATCTTCTATCTGGTTAGGAAGAGGGGCGTCGGTGCCCGTCCCTCCGAAGCCAATGGTGGTGGGTGGGAGGGTCTTTGGCGAGGAGGGATGGGAAACGACGCTGTGACGGATGACATCCCTCATCATGAGCTGTCACGGAAACGGAGATGCTTTAACATATCCAAAAAAAGTTGCCTATTCTGACCTCTCCCATTAAAATGATAGTTTAGTTCGAGAAAAGGAGGTTCGAGCCATGCCAGCAATCGAGATTAAGCTGGGTATTTTCTGGATCGGAGTCAATGATAGAACCACGGACCTTTTCGAGGGTTTATGGCCAATCTCAAATGAAGGAGTCTCTTACAACTCCTATCTCATAAAGGACGATAAGAATGCCATCATCGAGCTGACAAAATCTTTCAAGGGTGATGAATACCTGGCCCAGATTGATGAAGTTGCGGATATTTCAGAGATAGACTATATCGTTATCAATCACCTGGAGCCTGACCATTCAGGGCTGTTGAGGACTCTAAGGCGGATCCTCCCTCGAGTAACCATTTTGTGTTCAACCAAAGCCAAAGAAATGCTGAAGGGCTTCTTCTCTATAGAAGAAAATGTTCAAGCGGTCAATGATGGAGATACTCTTTCTTTGGGAAAAAAGACTCTAAAATTCTTCTCCACACCCTTCCTCCATTGGCCTGAAACGATGATGACCTATGAGACTTTAAACAGGATCCTCTTCCCCTGTGATGCCTTCGGAGGCTACGGGGCTATCCGGGGAGCGATTTTTGACGATGAATGCAAGTATTTCGATTTCTACGAGCAGGAAGCATTGCGCTACTACGTCAATATAGTCGCCAATTACAGTCAAAGGGTCTTAAGCGCTATAGAAAAAATTAAGGATGTTCCTGTGGATGTCATTGCTCCTTCTCACGGCCTCATTTGGCGCAAAAATGCTTCTCATATCGTCAACCTCTATAAAAAGTGGGCAGAGTACGCTACTGGAAAAGCAGAACCAGCAGTCACCCTTGTTTATGGGTCAATGTACGGAAACACAGAGATCATGATGAACGCTGTGGCTCAGGGGATTTCAGAGGAAGGTGTTTCCGTGGAAATCTTTGATGCCTCCAGAACCCATGTCAGTTACATCCTTCCCTCTTTGTGGACAAGAAAGGGGGTGATGATCGGTGCTTCAACCTACGAAGTCTCTCTTTTTCCCCCAGTGGCAGAGGTTCTGAATATGGCGGCCCATAAGCATATCAGAAACAAGAAAGCCGCCTTTTTCGGGAGCTATGGATGGAGCGGAGGAGCTTTGAGAGATGTCAAGAAGATCATCGAGCCACTGAAATGGGAACTTGTTGATACCCTGGAATTTGTGGGGAGTCCATCAGAAGAAGAGCTCAAGAAAGGAAGAGAATTCGGGACCAGGTTCGCTGAGTCGGTCAAGAAGGAGGAATGAAAAACCTCCTTTTGTTTCGTCTGGGGGGCTTGGGAGATCTTCTGGTTTCATACCCTTCTATCTGTCTTCTGCGAAAATCTCTCTCTTCCAGTTTTCTTTCGCTGGTTTGCCGCGAAGATTATGGGATGATCCTGAAAGATACAGGAGTTGTGGATGAAATTATCTCCTCTCATGAGCGGAAGCTTGCTCCTTTTTTTTCTGAAGAATGGCCTTTCGATAAAGGCCAGAGAAGTTGGCTTCAAAAATTCGATGGAATCTTAGGATGGATGCAGAAGGAAAGGACTCTCAAGGTTGATCCATCCTGGTTGTCATCCCATAAAGAGAATTTTCGTCTTTTTACTTATTATAATCGAAGCAGGAAGACGATCAGTCGATTCTTTTTCCACGAGACAAGACAGTTCCTCCAGGAAAAAGGAAAAAAGACTTTCCACTTCAAGGAGTGCATCCGCCTTCCCTTATGCCCATTCCCTGAAGAGGAGGGGAAAGCGTTTCTTGGAGAAGCAGGATTGATCTCTAAAGAAAGGATCGCGGTTATTCATCCAGGGAGCGGGAGCAGACGAAAATGTTGGCCTTTCCAGAATTTCCTCCGCATCATCCAGCGCCTCCATCAGAATGGCATGAAAGGTGTGCTGGTTTCAGGACCTGCAGAAGATTGGATAGAAGATGAATGGAAGGGATCCGTATTACCTCAAGGTTGGAGCTGGCTTCCAAATCTCCATCCACTAAGACTTGCTGGTTTGCTTTTTGCGTGTTCTTTTTATTTGGGGAATGATTCAGGAGTAACCCATCTAGCTGCTGCCTGTGGCACTCGAACGCTTGCCCTTTTCCGGAAAGATCTAGAAGCCATATGGAGGCCGTACGGACAGGTTTCTGTCCTGAGCGGACGTACACTTGAAGAAATCGATATCGAAAGTGTCTGGCACGTGATCAAGGAATGGTTGTAAAAGGATTGAGATACTATCAAGATGAATTCTTGCTTTAAAAATTCAGAGAAAATGTGTTAAGATAATGAAAACTCAGTAAGAAATTAAGGCAAAATGAACAACTCGGACTGGAAGGATAGACTAGCCAGTTTTTTCGAAGATGTCAGGATCATCGAGAAATGCAAGGAACAAACACTCAAAGACTTTGATCAGTTCTGCGAATTCATCGCTGAACCTGCTTTCGAAAGCTTAATCGAGGAGCTTCAGAAGCTGAGGATAAAATCCAAGTACAGAAGATCAAAGAAAAAATCAATCGACTTTCAGATAAATTTTTCGGGCTCAAGAATAGATCAATTCCACTATATCATCTACCTTCCCAAGAATTCCATCGAATTGAGACCAGGATTATTGACAAAGGGAAGAAAAAGTAAAGAGGGCCGTCTGGAGACGACAGAAAGAGTTTTCTTGGAAGAGAGCAAACCCGAGGAGCTTTTGAAGTTACCCAAAGAAAAAGTCATTATCGATGTCATAGAACATTATAAAAATTATATCTTCGAGAACATCGCCAAACCTTAGCTAGTCCAATCCTTTTTTCCTTCTCTATTCTCTTTTTTATCTGGAAATAAAGGGGCACTTTACCGAATATGGCTCGGTCCTCTGGAAGGAGAATTCAGCCCTTGCTACGAATTCGGTAAATGTGCCGGATTTTCCATTTTCAGATTGAAAGGCGAGCCAGGATTTGTTAATTTTGATGTCTTTCATGAAGAGAAAAAGATTACCCCGGGAGATATTCTCCATCCAGTTTTTGGTTTTGATCTCTTATTCTTCCATCGCTGTTTTGACTCTCCTTCCTCTTTTCTTTGAACATTTGGGTGGTAATCCCCGGCGGATAGGATTCCTGGTAGGCATTTTCTCCCTGGCTGCATTCCTGTCCCGACCAATAGTCGGCTGGATTCTGGGCCGGGTTAATCCCAAGAATGTTCTTCTTCTCGGACTCATTCTTCTGGCCGTGAGCACAGGATTGTACTTTTTCATCCAGAGCTTAAACTGGTTTGTTATTCTCGTCCGGATTTCTCAGGGAGTGGCCTTTTCTTTTTTTATCTTAGCAGCGTTGCTGATAGTGGTTATGGTCTCTTCAGAGGAGGAGAGGGCTTATGCCATAGGAGTAGTCTCCACTGGTTTTATGTTTCCTCTCCTCATAATTCCTTATTTGAGTGAAAGGATTATTGAAGGATACGGGTATTTTTTCTTCTTCTTGTTAGCTTTTTCTCTGGCCTTGATTCCCTTGCTGTACGCTCTTTTTGTGAAACTCAAGCTTCCTTCTTATTCCGATTCTACAGAGGTGGAGAGCGCAGGTTTTTTGCGACTTCTCAGGAGAAAAAGAATATTCATGATTTTTTTGCTGACTTTTATCTTTGAAATCGGCTTAAGCTCCAGCCTCAGTTTTGTCCCGCTCCTTGCCCATGAAAGCTCTTCCATGAGGTCAGGGTATTATTACACGTTTCTCGGTTTAACCGCGGTTTTCATGCGGCTTTATGCAGGAAGAAGGTTTAAATATTGGGGAAATCCCCTGTTGATAGTTCCTGCCTTTTGTTTTCTCTCAGCAGGTGGAGTGTTGATTTATTTTTCTCACACAAATCTCCTTCTAGGAGTGTCAGGAGTCATCTGGGGGATTGGAGTGGGAATTCTCTATCCTCATCTCTCGGCTATGATCGTGGAAGGAACCTCTGTTCGGCAGAAAGGGAATGCTTTGAGCCTTTTTGCTTCATCGGTGGATTTAGGTTTTGCCTTTGGCCCCCTGTTTTTTGGTTGGGTCTCTCAATATCTCGGCTTAAGGATCACCTTTGTGCCTTTTGCCCTGTTCATTCTTCTCTCCTCCTCGGCTCTCATCTGGGCAGGAAAAAACTCTTTTTTTAGGATACAGCATGGGGGCAGTAATGGACAAATCCAGAGAATATAGAGTAAGGATAGATCAGAATTTCCAGACCGAGCGTAATTTATCCCGTTTGTCCAAGCGGACGATCCCTTCCTCTTTTGCTGCCTTGACAGCCTCTTCATATTCTTGTCTTGTGATACTTCTGGCTAGAGGTGAATCGTGCGAGACATCCCCGCAAGGATAATACTGATCCATGACATTGACATAGGTGTTGGGGGAGATTTCAGAGGCGATGAAGTGCATGGCTTCCCGAGTGCCCGCCAGAGCCTGAGGAAGGACCAGATGGCGCACCAGAAGGCCTTTTTGAGCAATGCCCCTCTCATCGCACATCAGGTCTCCCACCTGTCGGTGCATTTCTTTCAAGGAAAGCTTGGCTATTTCGGGATAATCAGGGGCTCGGGAGTATTGCTCGGCCACACGGCTGCTGGCGTATTTGAAATCGGGCATGTAGATGTCGACAATGCCATCCAAAAGCCTCAAGGCTTTTACAGAATCGTAGCCTCCAGTGTTATAGACAAGAGGAACAGAGAGTCCCATATCCACGGCCTTGAGGAGAGCTTTCAAGACCTGAGGGACATAATGAGTGGGGCTGACAAAGTTGATGTTATGGCATCCCAGTTTCTGGAGTTCGATCATCATGCTGCTCAATCGATCAAAGGAAACCTCTCTTCCCTCTCCTAGATGGCTGATGGAATAATTCTGGCAGAAAATGCATCCCAGGTTACAGTGAGTCAGAAAAATCGTGCCTGATCCGTGAGATCCGACCAGCGGTCTTTCTTCTCCAAAGTGGGGAGAATAAGAGGAAATCTTAGGCAGATACCCTCCTTCACAGATTCCCTTTTCTCCTTTAATTCGGTTGACCTTACAGTTGCGCGGACAGATGCTGCAGTCTTCAAGCATCTGTAGTGCCTTCTCCACTTTTTCTGAGAGGAGCCCTTGCTTATGGGTCTTGATGTAGGCAGGCTCAAAATTTTTTTGATTCATGTGGAAATGATTATATCATAAATGGAGAGAGAGCTTTTACCCTTCCAATTTTAAGAAGATGAGTATACAATCAAAAATCTGATGAAGCCCCCTGTATCTCCTCCTTTTCTGACCGTTTCTCAACTAGAAAAAATCACCTTTCTCTCTCATGGTTTTGGGACGTTCATATGGAAAATACAGGATTTCAAGAAAAGGCCGGAATGGGAAAATTTTCGATTGATCTTCCTCCGTCAGATCCATTCCAATGTGGTCCATCCGGTTGTGGAGTCTTTTAAGAACGACTGCCAGGGTGATGCCATGATCACAGATCGGCCTCATCTCCTTCTTATCATCAAGACAGCCGACTGTCTCCCTGTCCTGATGGCGGATGAGGGAAAAAGGGTGATCGCGGCGGTTCATTGCGGCTGGAAGGGCACCAGTAAGAGCGTGGTGCAGCATGTGGTCAAGGCACTCAAGCGTTACTATGGTTGTTCACCACCCTCTCTTTTCGTGGCCATGGGTCCTCACATTGGAAAGGAATGCTATGAGGTAGGTGGGGAGGTGATGAAAAGTTTTGAGGAGGCGGGACTCTCGTTGGATTTTTTCCATCCTCATCCTCAACAGAAGGGAAAATATTTTTTTGATTTAAAAAAGGCGAATGTATCTCAACTTCTAAGCCTTGGAATCAAAAAGGAGAATATTTTTCCTCTGGATTTCTGTTCCCACTGCCGGCCGGATTTCCCTTCCTACCGGCGTGATGGGAAGGAGGCAGGCCGGGTGCTGAGTTTCATCGGCATGTCTTTCTAGTTGCTTTTTCGTTTCATTTTTTTTATCCTTTAGATAAATGGAAAAGGTGTATTCAGAAATATCTATTCCCGAGCTGAGCCTCTACAAAAAAGGGAAGGTGAGGGATATCTACAAGATTGAAGACCATCTTCTTATCGTAGCTTCGGACAGAATCTCTGCCTTCGATTATGTTCTTCCTTCCTTGATTCCTAATAAAGGGAAAATCCTCACCCAGCTTTCCATATTTTGGTTTGATTTCACTTCCCTTGTCTGCCCCAATCATCTTATAGCCACCGAAATCGATGACTTCCCTGCAGTCATTCACAAGTACAGGGATATACTGCAAAAAAGAGCAATGCTGGTTAGAAAGTCAGAAGTCATCCCGGTGGAATGCATTGTTCGTGGTTATCTTGCTGGATCTGGCTGGAAGGAATACCAAGCCACAGGAAAGATAAGTGGCATCAAGTTGCCTCAGGGGTTGAAGGAGTCAGATAGATTAGAGGAGATGATTTTTACCCCTTCTACCAAGGCAAAAGAGGGACACGATACCAACATCACTTTCAAGGAAATGCAGAAGTTGGTCGGTGCAGGCTTGGCTCGAAAAATCAAGAAAACGAGCCTGGAGCTCTATCAAAAAGCCTCTCTCTATGCTCTCTCGAAGGGAATCATCATAGCTGATACTAAGTTCGAGTTCGGACTCATTGACGGCGAACTTTATCTTGTGGATGAAATCTTTACTCCTGATTCCTCGCGTTTCTGGCCCCAGAAGCTCTACTCACCAGGCATGCGACAGCCCAGTCTGGATAAACAGTTTGTCCGTGATTATCTGGAGAGCACAGAATGGGATAAGAAATCTCCTCCTCCACCCTTGCCTTCATCTATCATCGAAGAGACATCCAAGAGATACATGGAAATCTATTGCTGGTTGACTGGGAAGAATGAGTTATAATGCAGGGAAAATTGATTTGCACATTCATTCCAACAAAAGTAGTGATGGAGATTTCTCTCCTTATCATATCCTAAAGCTGGCCGAGGAGAAGAAGCTCAGGGCGATTTCCATCTCTGATCATGATACAGTCGCTGCCTACCCGGAGGCTCTAGATATCGGCCGAGAGGTGGGAGTGGAAGTCATTGCCAGTATTGAGCTTACCACTCTCTTTGATGAGCGGGAATTTCATCTCCTTCTCCCTTTTGTTAACTGGAAGAAGAAAGCTCTCAAGAAGATCATCGATGAGGTTTCCAAGAGAAGATATGAAGAGGCTGAGGAAAGAGTAGCAAAGCTTCGGGAATTAGGTTTTGATATAGGCTGGAAGGAAGTGCTGAAAAAATCAGGACCTTTCCCTCCTCTAGGAGTGACTATTGCTCAAATGCTTTTGGCAAAAGCAGAGGAAGAACAAGACCCTCTTTTCCGGAAATACTTAGAAGGAAAAAACCGGCCTTTTGCTCCTTATCACTTTTACAGAGACTATTTCATGGAAGGGAAACCCGCCTCCGTTCCCCGAAGAAATATCAGCCTGTTGGATGTTCTGCGTATGGCCCCTCAGATAGAAGCCGTACCAGTTCTGGCTCATCCTGGGGCTTATTTTCAAAGAGCAGAAAAGAGCGATCTTCGCATATTGAAAGAAAACGGCCTCGAAGGCATAGAGGTGTATTCTTCTTACCACGATTCTTCCCAGATACGGTTATACAAGGAAATGGCTGGAGATCTGGATCTGGTGCCCACTGCAGGGTCTGATTTTCACGGAACCATCAAACCCCATATTCCCTTTGGTTCTCTTATTGAAGGGGAATACTGGATGGTGGAGGAGCTCTACAAAAGGAGAAAATAAATGAGCATAAATTGGCTGGATATTGTTTTTCTGGTTATCTTGCTGGTTACGTTCATTTTGGGAATCATCAAAGGGCTCATCCGACAGATCATCGGTATCTTAGCCGTGATCATCGGTCTGATTTTAGCTGTCTATAATTATTCATATGCTGCTACTTTCTATGCGCGTTTCGTTTCCAATCGGACTCTCGCTCAATTATTGGGTTTCTTCACTATATTCATAGCTGTGCTGTGTATAGGATGGCTTGTGGCCTTCCTGCTCTCTAAGATGATGAAAGGGCCTTTGAAATTTTTGAATCATGTCTTTGGAGGTGCGCTAGGGCTGTTAAAAGGAATTCTCATATGCGGAGTGGTTGTCCTTGCGCTTTTAGTCTTTCCTGTGAAAAAGGAGGCATTGAAAGAATCCCAGGTTGCTCCCTATTGTCTTAAAGTTGCTGAAGCCTTGTATTACCTGATACCTCAGAGCCTTAAGCAGGAATTCAAAAAGGCCTACCATGACATACTGGGAAAGGGGAAGATGCATGAAAAAAGAGTATGAAAGTCTCAATCTTCACCAGAAGATGGAAATCCTGATAAAAGAGATGGTAGAAAAAGAACTTCCTCTTCATGATTCTTTGAGAGAGTTCAAGATGATTTACATAGACCTGGCCACAAAAAAATACAAAGGAAACAAGACTCGAATAGCCAAAGCCCTGGGAGTTCACCGTAATACGCTCCATAACCTTAACAAATCATTGAAAATCAACCCCAAGAATTAGCAATCTCATTGTTAGAGTGCTAATTTTTCGCAATTTCCTCTTGACAAGAAACGGAATTTTAATTATATTAGCACTCTTCCATTTTAACTGCTAAATTTTACAATTAGGAGGTCCAAATGAAGGTGATACCCTTACAGGACAGAATTCTTCTCAAACGTTTAGAAGAGAAAGAAGTCAAGAAAGGGGGAATAATCATTCCCGATACCGCCAAAGAAAAACCCCTCGAAGCTAAAGTCATAGAGGTAGGTAAAGGGCGTGTGACCGAAGAGGGAAAGGTTGTTCCTCTTGAGGTGAAGAAAGGAGATAAGGTTCTCATCGGAAAATTCAGCGGAACAGAAGTGGAAATCGATGGAGAGGAACACGTGATCGTTCGTGAAGAAGAAATCTTAGCTAAAATCATCTGATTTTGAGAGAAAGGAGGAAAAATGGCAAAACAAATAACACTCGGTGAGGAAGCAAGGCAAGCCCTCTTGAAGGGAGTCAACATTTTGAGCAACTTGGTCAAAGAAACTTTAGGACCGAGAGGGAAGAATGTTGTCTTGGAGAAGAAATTCGGATCCCCCCTCAGCACCAAGGACGGTGTGACTGTGGCCAAGGAAGTCGAGCTTAAGGAACCCTTGGAAAACATAGGAGCGCAACTGGTTAAAGAAGTAGCTTCCAAGACTTCAGATGTAGCAGGTGACGGAACAACCACAGCCACGGTTTTGGCTCAGAGGATTTTTGCTGAAGGATTGAAGTATGTGACAGCTGGCGCCAATCCCAGCCTGATCAAGAAGGGAATCGACAAGGCTGTTGAAAAAGTTGTCGAGGATTTGAGGAAGCTTACCCGTGACGTCAGTGGAGAGATGATTGCTCAAGTCGGCGCTATCTCGTCCAACAACGACGAGTCTATAGGAAAGATCATAGCCGAAGCCATGGATAAAGTAGGGAAAGATGGCGTGATCACAGTGGAAGAGGCCAAAGGGCTGGAAACAACCATGGAGGTGGTGGAAGGAATGCAGTTTGACCGCGGATACCTCTCTCCTTATTTCATCACCGATCCCGACAGGATGGAATGCGTGTTGGAAGACCCCTTAGTCCTTCTCCATGAGAAGAAGATCAGCAATTTAAGAGAACTGCTTCCCCTGCTGGAGAATGTGGCAAAGATGGGCAAACCCCTGTTGATCATTGCTGAGGAAGTCGAGGGTGAAGCCCTTGCTACGTTGGTGGTCAACAAGCTAAAGGGCACTTTCCAATGTGCAGCGGTCAAGGCTCCAGGCTTTGGTGACAGACGGAAGGCCATGTTGGAAGACATCGCCATCCTTACCGGAGGAAGGGTCATTACAGAGGATATCGGCGTTAAGCTGGAGAATATAGGAATTGACTGGCTGGGCAATGCCAAAAAAGTGGTTATCGACAAGGATAACACCACCATCGTGGAAGGAAGCGGAAAGAGAGAGGATGTTCAAGCACGGATCAAACAGATCAGAACCCAGATCGAGGAGACAACATCTGATTACGACAGAGAAAAGCTTCAGGAAAGACTGGCCAAGATGGTGGGTGGAGTAGCTCTGATTCGAGTCGGTGCTGCCACAGAGACTGAACTTAAGGAGAAAAAGGCCAGAGTCGAAGATGCAATGCATGCCACCAAGGCTGCTGTGGAGGAAGGGATCGTTCCCGGTGGAGGAGTGGCTCTGCTGAGATGCCAGAGGGCTCTGGGTGAGCTTAAACTGGATGGCGACTTACAGATCGGTGTCAACATCATCAAGAGATCGCTCGAGGAGCCTCTGCGTCAGATTGCTGACAATGCTGGCTATGAAGGCTCCATCGTAGTGGAGAAGGTCAAAGACTTGGAACAGGATATGGGATTCAATGCTCTGACCGAAAAATACGAAAACATGGTCAAGTCCGGCGTCCTGGATCCGACCAAGGTTGTGCGGATTGCTCTCCAGAATGCCTCCAGTATCGCTGGCTTGTTGCTGACCACAGAAGGATTGGTTTCTGAAATTCCTGAAGAGGAGAAAGGACCTAGATATCCTGCTCCGCCAAGCGACATGTACTAAGACATAAGGCGATAGTCCAAAGGCCCTGAGCTCATGCTCGGGGCCTTTCTTTTTTTTGGGACTTTTCTGTGGTATAAATATCACAGTGATCAACTTTTTTGACCGCTATATCTACAAAGAACTAACTCCCCCTTTTCTTCTAGGCCTCCTCATCACTACCTTTGTCTTTTTGATGAATGAAATACTTCTCCTTTCAGAAGTGTTTATCACTAAGGGTGTATCTTTCTCCACAGCCGCCAAAGTTCTCTTTTATCTGATCCCAGCTATCATCGCATTCACCCTCCCAATGGCGATTCTTATGGGTATTCTTGCTGGATTGAGCCGGCTGTCCTCCAACTCGGAGATCATGGCCTTCAAGACTCTGGGAATCAGTTACAAGAGACTTCTTCGCCCTGTATTCGTTTTTTCTTTTGGAGGATGGTTACTGACCTCTTTCTTAACCCTCTATCTTGCTCCCCATGCAAACTACAAGTGGGTGCAGATATTTACTCGCTCGGTGCTGGCCAAAGTCAAGCTGGAGATCAACCCCAGAGAATTCAACGAGGACATTCCTCATACAGTCCTCTTTATTCAGGATATTTCTTTAAAGAAGGATTGGGAAAATGTCTTTGCCTATTTTTCTGATCCGGAAGAAGAGCCCAGAGTGATTTTGGCTAAAAAAGGGAGGCTAAATTTTTATCCGGAGGAAAAGAGGGCTATCCTGAAACTCTATGATGGAGTGGTTCATTCCCATTCTCGTTCCCAATCCGAAAAATACGGTGTGACCTCTTTTAAGCAACTAGAAGAAGAGATCAATGTGGACAGCTTTTTTCCCTCTCTTTCCTATAAAAAACGGGTGAGAGAGAAGGACATAAAAGAGTTGATCGATGATCAGAAGGTCATAAAAGGGGAATTGGCTTCCCTGAAAGAAAATGCGGAAGGTCCCTATGCTCGTTGGCAAAAAAGAAAGAATTATATTTCCCATTGGGTGGAGATCCATAAAAAATTTGCTTTTCCGTTTGCTTGCTTTGTGTTTGCCCTTTTGGGGCTTTCTTTGGGAGCTTCCACAAGTAAAGGAGGAAGGACAAGCGGTTTCACCATTAGCCTGGGAATCATTCTCATCTATTATGTTCTCATCACTGCTGGTGAAAAGTTTGCCATGGATGGCAAAATCTCCCCTTCCTTGGGAATATGGGGAGTCAATGTTCTTCTTTTACTGGTGGGAATTTATCTTTTCAGCAAATCATTAAAAGAATCAAGGCCTTTTTCTGTTTTTATTCGTTTATTCAAAGGAAAAGACAAGAGCATTGCCTTGACCAAAAGGAGGAGAAGTTCCCGCAGATGGCTCCGTCTTTCTCTTCGTTTTCCCAATATTCTGGATCGTTACATCATCCGGAAATATCTGGTCATCTTTTCCCTGGTATTTCTGGCCCTGTTGTGGATTTATATCATCGTTACCTTTTTTGAACGGATTGATAATATTTATGAGCACGAAAAGTCAGTTGTTCTTCTTTTAGATTTTATTCGTTATAGCCTGCCTGAGTTTATTCATTACGTTCTTCCCGTCGCTGTATTGACTGCCACTCTTTTGTGCTTGGGGCTTTTAACCAAATTCAATGAGATAACGGCCATGAAAGCCTGCGGCATCAGTGTCTACCGGATTGTCCTTCCTGTGCTCTTTATGGCCAGTATTGCCAGTTTCCTCTCTTTTTATCTTCAGGAGAATGTGCTTCCTTATGCCAACAAAAAAGCCGAGGAGATTTGGAACAAGATCAACGATGTCCCTCCCCGCAGCTACAGTTACCTGGATCGGCGCTGGGTGTTGGGAAAAGAAAAAAACAGAATTTACTACTATAATTATTTTGACCCAGAAGAATCTGCGTTCAGCAAGCTCTCTATCTACGATATCGACTTATCCTCTTGGTCTATCGCTAGAAGGTATTACGCTGAGAAGGGATATTTGAGTGAAAACAATCTTTCCTTGAGAGACTGCTGGTACAGGGAATTTGAAGTGGGAAAACCCGTTGAATTCGAGAGAAAAGAAGAGATGAATATCACTCTCGGAGAGAATAAAGATTATTTTTTGAAGAAGATGAAGGAACCTGATCAAATGAGTTATGGCGAACTCAAGGATTATATAGGGGAGATTGAGGAGAGAGGATTCGAGACCCAGAAGTTCAAGGTAGCTCTGAATTATAAAATATCTTTTCCCATTGTCAGTTTGATCATGACCCTTTTGGGGATTCCTTTTGCTTTTTCTATGGGAAAGAGGGGGACTCTGGTGGGCATCGGCTTGAGCATTGTGATCGCCATGATCTACTGGGGGACCATCGCCGTTTTTCGAGGGCTTGGAGAGGCCAACTATCTGAATGTCTATCTCGCTGCCTGGGGACCTAATTTGATATTCGGCTTGGTTGGTCTCTATCTGGTCTTTACTCTGAGGACATAAAGGAAATCAGGGATATGCACCGATCTCCTGAGATTGCTAACGTGTCCCTTGATTTCCAATGCCTTGCCTCGAAAGATAGATGAGAGAAGCGAGAGATGTTAGAGATAATCCACGGATTTGCCAAAAAGAGGAGGGAAGAGGATTACATCTTGTATTTGCCGAAGTCTTCAGGCGTTAGGCTCTCTAGCCACTTCTTCAGTTTCTCCGAATCTTCGAGGCTTTCGTCAAATTTTAAGCTGTGAGCCTTTTTGACAACTTCCTCATCGACATAAATAGGAGCATCGGTCCGTAAGGCCAAGGCTATGGCA
>Ga0315551_10000555_pt1 | contig 29670 bp, 28 predicted proteins | sample SalMarSW160290MG_FD_203678 | JGI IMG/M metagenome (GOLD analysis project Ga0315551, IMG submission 203678) | Salt marsh sediment microbial communities from the Plum Island Ecosystem LTER, Massachusetts, United States - Salt Marsh Sediment SW1602-90 ...
CTGCCCCCGTGGTGTAGAGATAATAGATGTCATGAAGGCTATGCGTCGAGCCGTAGCCAGCTTGGGTATTGGCGTTGTCCCTGATGCCCTGAGAATCTCAGCCAAGAACATCGCTGGTGTAGGTAACCCACTTGGTGAGGCACCAGAAAAGCGAAATGACTGGGCCAAAGACCTTAAGGTGAAAGATTTTGCTTCGGGCACCGAGATACTTTATTTCCCCTGCTGTGTTCCTTCCTATGATCCCGATGTGAAAACAGTAGCCCGGGCCACTGCTATAATCTTCAATAAGCTTGGGCTGGATTATGGCCTTATAAGTACCGAGGCAAGATGCTGTGGTGAGTCTATTAGAAAGGCAGGATATGAGGATACGTTTCAAAGTTTAGCCCAAAACAATATCAACCTCTTTAATAGTAATGGTGTTAAGAACATAGTGGTTTCCTCACCGCACTGCTACCACACTTTTAAGAATGAGTATCCTGATCTGGGGGGTGATTTTCAGATACTTCATATCACCCAATATCTAGCTTCTCTTATCGAAGAAGGGAAATTAAAATTCTCCAAAGAAGTAAAAAAGAAGGTAATTTATTCTGACCCCTGTTATTTAGGAAGACATAACGATATATATGATGAGCCGAGAAAGGTGTTGGAGAGCATCCCTGGCGTGGAATTGATGGAATTTCCTGATTCTCGTGAGGAAGCTCTTTGTTGTGGTGGTGGCGGCGGCAGAATTTGGATGGACACCCCGAAAGGGGAAAGGTTTTCTGATATGAGGGTGGAACAGGCTCTTGAGAAAGGGGCTGATACGATAGCTGTCGCCTGCCCCTACTGCTTCCTCAATTACAGGGATAGTGTGCTAAGCCTGGGCAAAAGCGAAGTCATTGAGGTTAAGGACATATCTGAGCTTGTCGCTGAGGCAATGATGGAGGAATGAAATGGCAGAGATAAAGATTGGCGTTTATGTTTGTCATTGCGGAGTGAACATTGCAGCAACAGTCGATGTGGAAGAGGTAGCGAGATATGCTGGAACTCTACCTGATGTGGCAGTTTCTCGTGACTATAGGTATATGTGCTCTGATCCAGGGCAGGATCTCATCAAGAATGACATCAAGGAGTTTGGGCTTAATCGTGTTATAGTCGCTTCTTGCTCCCCAAGGTTACATGAGCTGACCTTCCGCCGGGTTTGCGAGAGCGCCGGTATAAATCGTTATCTATTCGAGATGGTGAATATAAGGGAGCAATGCTCTTGGACCAGTGAAGACAAAGAGGCAAATACAGAGAAGGCAAAGGCTTTAGTTGACGCTGCGGTGAGACGTGTTCATTACCAGGAGGCCCTAGAAGTTAAGGAGGCTCCGTATAATCCTAATACTTTAGTTGTAGGCGGAGGAATTGCCGGAATCCAAGCTGCTTTAGAAATTGCCAACTCTGAGCATAAGGTCTATTTAGTAGAAAGGGAGCCCTCAATAGGCGGGCACATGATTCAGCTTGATAAGACCTTCCCTACTTTAGACTGTTCTCAATGTATCCTTACTCCAAAGATGAGCGAGGTAGGCTCACATCCTTACGTCGAACTCTTAGCCTATAGTGAGGTGGAGGAGGTTTCAGGCTACGTGGGAAATTTCAAGGCCAAAATAAGGAGGAAGGCAAGACATGTGGATGTAAGCAAATGTACTGGCTGTGGCGTGTGTATGCAAAAATGCCCTTACAAGACAGATAGCGAATTTGAAGTAGGCTTAGCAAAGAGAAAAGCTGCTTATATTCCTTTTCCCCAAGCTGTGCCCAACGTCGCCACTATTGATCCTAATGTTTGTATTTATATCAAATCGGAGGGGAAGAAGTGTGGAGCTTGTATCAAGTATTGCGAGGCAGGTGCAATAACCGCGGAAACCCTACTTCAGCAGACCGACGAGGTAATCGAGGTTGATGTAGGTTCAATAATCCTAGCCACTGGTTTCGCACTCATGGATCCAAAAATCATTCCTCAATATGGCTATGGAAAGTACGAGAATGTTATAACTGGACTCGAATTTGAAAGAATAGTTAGTCCCACGGGACCAACCGGGGGAAAAATCCAACTCAAAGACGGCCATGAGCCAGAGAGCGTAGCTATTATACATTGTGTAGGAAGCCGGGATAAGAATTACCACGAGTATTGCTCCCGTGTTTGCTGTATGTATGCCCTAAAACAAGCAAATTATATTAAAGAAGAATTGCCAAACACAGATGTCTACCAGCTATATATAGACATGCGCTGCTTTGGAGACGGATATGAGGAATTCTATGAGCGTCTTTCAAACAAAGGAGTCAACTTTATCCGAGGAAAGGTGGCTCAAGTCACCGATCAAGCTATAAGCGACGAGGAAAAAGGGAAACTCATTGTGGTTGGTGAGGATACCCTTCTGGGGAGAATGCTCCGTATTCCGGTGGACATGGTTATTCTGTGTAATGCTTTAGAGCCTCAAGCCGATGCTGGAGAAGTGGCAGGTTGTTTTACTGTAAATCAAAAGGCGACAGGTTTCTTTTTGGAGAGGCATCCGAAACTTGATCCGGTAGCTACCCCTACTGAGGGGGTTTTTGTTGCCGGTTGTTGCCAGAGCCCCAAGGATATCCCCGATACTGTAGCCCAAGCTTCAGCAGCAGCAGCAAGGGTCTTAGCAATGATAAGCAAGGGTAGAATCACACTCGAGGCTGCCATTTCAGTAATCGATGAGGATAAGTGTTCAGGTTGTAAGACCTGCCTTAATCTTTGTCCTTTTGGTGCCATTTCTTTCGACGAGGAAAAGAAAATCTGCCAAATTAATGAGGCGTTGTGCAAAGGTTGCGGGGTTTGTGCTGGTACGTGTCCTAGCGGAGCGATAACTGCAAGACAGTTTACCAATGAGGAGATTGTCGCTCAGGTAGAAGGGGTATTGGCATGAAAAGGAACAGGTTTCAGCCCAAAATTGTGGAGTTTTCTGTAATCGGTGCTGCCTGCCCTTCAGGAGCTATCAACATGCACCACTTTATCGATGAGCAAATTCTAGCTCAGGTAGAAGCTTTATTCAGCTAAGTAAATTTGGGTGGAGTTCACCAAATGTTTCGTATTATTTCTAGAGAGACTTTAGCGACGAAAATTCATCTATTTAAAATCGAAGCGCCGGCAGTTGCTAGGAAAGCACAGCCAGGACAGTTTGTTGTCGTCAGGGTTGATGAAAGGGGTGAGCGTATCCCTCTGACAATTGCTGACTGGGATGAGAAGGAAGGCAGTGTCAGCATGGTGTTTATGGAAGTAGGAGCGACAACCTTCAGACTGGCGCAGCTCAAAGCCGGGGAATCCATTGCTGACTTTATTGGTCCTCTCGGTGTACCTTCGGATATTGAGAAATTTGGCACCGTGGTCTGTGTAGCGGGAGGGGTTGGTGTTGCGGTAATAACGCCTATTGCCAAGGCGCTGAAAGGGAATGGAAACAATGTCATCTCCATCTTGGGGGCACGCAGCAAGGACTTGCTCTTCTGGGAAGACAAGCTACGTAATGCCAGCCACCAGTTAATAGTCACTACTGATGACGGGACGTATGGTCGCAAAGGGGTAGTAACCGAGCCACTGAAGGGGTTGCTTGAGAGTGGGGAGAAGGTTGCCCGAGTCATTGCTATTGGTCCGACCGTCATGATGAAGTTCTGTGCCCTGACCACCCAACCTTTTGGAGTGAAAACTATTGTCAGCCTGAATCCGATAATGGTTGATGGTACAGGTATGTGTGGCTGTTGCCGGGTATCGATTGGCGGCGCAACCAAGTTTGCCTGCGTCGATGGTCCCGATTTTGACGGACATCAAGTAGACTGGGACTTACTCGCGGCCCGGCAACGCACTTATCTTGATGAGGAAAAACGCTCTTTTGAACAGTGGCAGGCTCGGATGGGCAAGAGTTCTTGAATGGAGGTCTGAGCAATACGCATGGCTAAGGTAAATCTCAACAGGGAGCCAATGACAAAGCAAGAACCCAAGACACGGGGTAAGAACTTTAGCGAGGTTGCCTTGGGTTACAGCGCCGAGCAGGCTAAAGCCGAGGCAAGCCGTTGTCTCCAGTGTCCGAAGCCTTTGTGCACTAAGGGCTGCCCGGTGGAGATAGATATCCCCGGCTTTATTAAGGCTGTCCTTGATGATAATATGCCCGAAGCGGTAAGGATTCTGAAAAATAAGAACAGCCTGCCCGGCATCTGCGGCCGGGTCTGCCCGCAAGAGACACAGTGTGAACAAACATGCTCGCTAGCCAAGAAAGGAGCACCTATTGCCATCGGACGCTTGGAGCGTTACGTGGCTGATTGGGAGCGGGCTAATATGGGGGCGCTGAACCCCAAAGCAAAACCGCCCAGACAGACTGGCAAGAAGGTGGCGGTGATCGGCTCAGGACCAGCCGGACTGGTTGCCGCTGCCGATTTAGCCAAGCTCGGCCACAGCGTTACTATTTTTGAGGCATTGCATGTGGCTGGCGGGGTGCTGATGTATGGTATCCCCGAGTTCAGGCTACCCAAGGAAATTGTGCAGGCTGAGGTTGCCTACGTCGCTTCCCTGGGGGCGAACATTGAGCTGGATTCGGTAGTGGGAAAACTGACGACACTGGATGAATTATTGGAGAACGGCTACCATGCTATTTTCCTGGGTACTGGTGCCGGGGCACCTATGTTCTTGGACATTCCTGGCGAGAACTTAAATGGCATCTATTCAGCGAATGAGTTCCTGACCAGGGTTAATCTGATGAAGGCGTACCAGTTTCCTGAATATGATACGCCAGTGTCGGTGGGCAAAAGGGTAGCAGTGATTGGGGGTGGTAATGTGGCCATGGACTCAGCCCGGTGTTCTCTCCGGCTTGGTGCTGACGAGGTTTACATCGTCTACCGTCGCTCAGAGGTAGAGATGCCTGCTCGCCGTGAGGAAGTGGAGAATGCCCAAGAGGAAGGGATCCAGTTCAAGCTGCTGACCAACCCAAAGAGATACGTCGGCAATGAGTCGAACTGGGTAGTTGGTATAGAGTGTTATGAGATGGAGCTGGGTGAGCCTGACGAGAGCGGTCGGCGGCGCCCCATTGCCAAAGAAGGAAGTGAGTTTATCTTGGATGTGGATATGGTGGTAGCTGCCTTGGGCACCCGTCCCAATCCCCTTATTGCTCAAACTACTTCGGATTTGAAGACAACCAAGTGGGGTACGGTAATGGCTGATGAAACTACTGGCAAGACGATGAAAGACAAAGTCTGGGCTGGTGGGGATATAGTTACCGGCGCCGCTACAGTAATAAGCGCTATGGGCGCTGCCCGCCGCGCAGCAAAGGACATAAATGAGTATTTGAAGGGGTAGTGTCGAATAGTTTATCGTATAGATTATTATAGTCATTTGGGAAATTAGTATAATGATATTAGTTATCCGTATTATTGAATTAGCAAGTAAGGGCGTATGGAAACTACCCTTTTGTTTAATTAGTACTCCATGAAAAAGAACGAAGCTAGTTTTTCATGGGTAATTAGTTAGGAGGATAGATGGAAAACTTTGAACCAAAGATAGTAGCTTTTTGCTGTAATTGGTGCTCTTATGCCGGTGCTGACCTGGCTGGCACTTCTAGAATCCAATACGCTCCCAATATAAGAATAATTAGAGTGATGTGTAGCGGCAGGGTGAATCCCCTCTTTGTGATTAAGGCACTCAGTATTGGTGCTGATGGCGTGTTAATTCTTGGTTGCCATCCCGGTGATTGCCACTACATTGAAGGAAATTACAAGGCGATGCGCCGCATCCCGTTGCTTAAGAAGGTGTTAAATCAGCTTGGAATAGAGGAAGAAAGAGTGCGGCTGGAGTGGGTTTCCGCGTCTGAGGGAGCAAAATTTGCTGAGGTCACTGATAGTTTTACTCAATCCATTAAAGACCTTGGGCCAATGTCATTAGGTCATTTGAAGGAAACTTCTAAGGAGGCGAAACATGGCTAAACTTAAGATAGCTCTTTATTGGGCTGCTAGTTGTGGTGGATGCGAGATTGCGACTCTGGCTATACACGAAAAGATACTGAAACTAGCCGAAGTTGCGGACATCGTGTTCTGGCCGGTAGGCCTGGATTTTAAATATGCTGACGTAGAGAATATGGCAGATAATAGTATAGATGCCTGTCTTTTCAATGGAGCTATACGGAATGAAGAGAACGAGCATATGGCCCGTCTGCTGCGAGCCAAATCCAAAATAATGATAGCTTATGGCTCTTGTTCCTATGAAGGCTGTATTCCCGGGCTGTCCAATTTCTACAACCGGCAGCTGACGTTCGATCGGGTCTACCTTGAGACACCTTCAACTGAGAACCCTAACAAGATTTTCCCCCAGACAAAAGTCAAGGTGCCCGAAGGTGAGCTTGAAATTCCTGAGTTCTACGATACGGTCAAGACTCTGGCCCAGACGGTAGATGTGGATTATTTCGTTCCGGGCTGCCCTCCGGAGGAAAAGACTACCTGGCTTGCCCTTGAAGCTCTGATTTCAGGCAAGCTGCCGCCCAAAGGCACTGTCATAAGTCACTCGGCAAGGGCTCTTTGTTATGAGTGTCCTCGTATCAGGGAAGAAAAGAAAGTCAAGAAGTTCTATAGGCCTTACGAGATAGTCCCTGACCCGGAAAAGTGTCTGCTCGAGCAGGGGTTATTGTGCTATGGCATAGCTACTCGAGGTGGCTGTGGTGCTCTCTGTCCTCAGGCTAATATGCCCTGCACCGGCTGTTACGGGCCAGTAGAAGGAGTAGTTGACCAGGGGGCCCATTTTTTGAGTGCTCTCGCGTCTATCATTGATTCTAATGACCCCGAGGAAATCCAAAGGATAATTGATGATATTCCTGACCCGGCAGGCACATTCTACCGCTACAGTTTGCCAGATTCGCTACTTAGGAGGGCAATAGTAAAATGAAGAGGATAACGATTGATCCAATCACTCGACTTGAAGGTCACGGCAAGATTACCATTTTTCTCAACGACGATGGTAGTGTAGCCAACACCTATTTCCAGGTTCCTGAACTCAGAGGGTTCGAGAAATTTTCGGAGGGCCGCCCGGCTGAGGAGATGCCCCAGATAACACAGCGTATCTGTGGCGTTTGTCCTGAAGCTCACCACATGGCGGCAACCAAAGCTCTAGATGACTTGTTCCATGTCGAGCCGACCAGCACGGCCAGAAAGCTGCGTGAACTCCTTTATAGCGCTTTCTATGTAACTGACCATACCACCCACTTCTACATTCTCTCTGCCCCCGATTTTGTTGTTGGGCCGGATGCTCCACCTGCCGAACGCAATATACTTGGACTGATAGCCAAGGTAGGGCTGGAGCTGGGTGGTGCCGTAATCAATGCTCGTAAACAGAATCACTGGATTATCCAGACAATTGGTGGCCGTCCGATACATCCCTGTTTTGGACTGCCTGGCGGCGTGAGTAGATCCATAAATGAGGAGGAAAGGGCCCAAATTGAGGAGATAGCCAAACAGTCAGTGGAATTCGGCAAGGTATCCCTTAAAGTTTTTGACGACGTGGTTCTCCAGAATAAAGAGTACCTGGACATGGTCTTGAGCGACACCTATACGCAGAAGTCCTATAACATGGGCTTAGTTGATGAAAACAACAAGGTCAACTTTTACGATGGTAAGATACGAGTAGTTGGCCCCGATGGCAAGGAGTTGTGCAAGTATGCTCCTCGGGAGTATCTGGAACATATAGCTGAACGAGTCGAGCCCTGGACTTACCTCAAGTTTCCGTATCTCAAGGAAGTTGGCTGGAAAGGGTTTGTTGACGGCATAGACAGTGGAGTTTATCGAGCTACACCTCTGTCCCGACTCAATGCTGCCGATGGTATGACAACTCCTCTGGCGCAGGAAGCATATGAGAAGATGTACTCGACTCTCGGGGGCAAGCCAGCTAACTATACTCTGGCAACTCACTGGGCACGCCTGATTGAACTTCTTTACGCCGCTGAAAGAATGGTGGAGCTTGTTCAGGATCCGGAGATAACCAGCCCGGATATTCGGAACATACCGACGGCGACGCCCGATGAAGGAGTGGCTACTGTGGAGGCACCGAGGGGTACGCTCACCCATCATTACATAACTGATGAGAGAGGGGTGATAAAGAAGTGCAACCTGATTGTGGGTACTACCAATAACTATGCCGCCTTGTTCATGTCGATTAAGAAGGCTGCCGAAGACTTCATAAAGCCAGGAGTAAAGATAACGGAGGGCTTGCTTAATCGTATTGAGATGGCATGGCGTCCCTATGATCCCTGCTTGTCCTGCGCTACGCACTCTCTTCCCGGCCAATTGCCTCTGGAAGTGACTATTTATGATGCTCACGGCAACGAGGTACAGAAGCTGAGCCAGGGCGTCTGATAGCGAGCCTTCGTAAATCGAAATGAAAACCCTTGTTCTAGGGATAGGGAATCCTATTCTCTCCGATGATGGTGTGGGGATTAAGGTGGCGCGAGAAGTAGGGAAAAGGCTCGACGATCCCCAAATAATTGTATCTGAAACAAGTGCAGCTGGCCTTAGCCTTTTAGATTCTATTATAGGCTACGATAAATTAATTATCATTGATGCTATCCAAACCAAAAAAGGGAGAGCAGGCCAGATATACCGTATGAAGCCTGAAGATTTTTCTTTCGCCAAACATCTTTCCTCACCTCATCAAATAAACCTGGTTACTGCTCTGGAATTGGGGAAGGTGCTTAACTTAGTGATGCCCAAAGAAATCACTATACTTGCTGTGGAGGCCAATGACGTTAGCAACTTTGGCGAGAGATGCACGCCTGAAGTGGAGAGAGCGATTCCTGAGGCAGTTAAGATGGTGCTGGAAGAGTTAAAATGCTAAACATCCTCCTGAGGGCCACTATGCTGAGTCAGACGACTCATTGTGTAGAGCCAAGTCCTGAAGTAATCTCAAATAATAGAGATGAGGTTACCATGCCCTGCTGATAATAACACATAAACAAGTGAGGGTTACAAAGTGCTATCACCACACATACTGGTAGCGGTAGGAGCAGTTATTGAGGATGATGATGGTAGAATCCTTCTGGTGAAGCATAAGCAAGAGAGGGGTGGTTACTGGCAGAGAAAGTGGATTTGTCCTGGAGGAGAGCTTGAGTTTGGTGAGGAGATTAAGGAGGGGATTAAAAGGGAGGTTAAGGAGGAGACAAATCTGGAGGTGGAACTGGTTACACCTTTGCTTCCCTTTGATAGGATTGTCGAGGTAGACGGAAAAACTAGCTTACACGTTATTTATATTGACTATGTCGCCAGGCTAGTTGGTGGGGAACTTAAGATAGGCAGTGATGTTGGGGAAGCTTTATGGGTGGAGAAGAAAAACATTTCCAAGATATGGCAAGAGCTACATGAGGATACTCAGAGATTGCTCAAGATAGCTGGAATTGTCTAAATTTGCTCTTCTATCCTATCCGTCGGCAGTATAAAGCCCACTCTTGCCTCCGCTCTTTCTCACCAGGCGAATCTCTCCTATAGCCATACTTTTGTCCACTGCCTTACACATGTCGTAAATAGTCAGAGCGCTTACAACCACAGCGACTAGCGCCTCCATTTCGAATCCCGTTTTCCCGACCCCCTTGGCGCTGGCGGTAATCTCAACGGAATTACCCTTTTCAGGAAGACTAAATTCAACTGCAATATGAGTTAGCTGGAGAGGGTGACAGAGAGGTATAAGGCGGTGAGTGTCTTTTGCCGCCATCATTCCAGCCGTTTTTGCCACGCCCAAGACGTCTCCTTTTTGTAGCCCACCTTTGCGGATAAGTTCCAAGGTAGCGGACTTCATTTTGACTTTGCCTCTGGCTACTGCCTGGCGTTCAGTTTCCTTTTTCCGGGTCACGTCTATCATATGGATTGGCACTGGCTCCATTCTCAACCTCCAATCTGCGACATTTTTCGGTTTACCAGCCTGGCATTGTCTCTCATCAAATGATGGTGCTCTGGCTTGGAAGCAACTGCCTTTAGAATCAGGCTTTTTAACTCCTCCATCGAAGCATTATTGCGTAGCGGCATTTTTAAGTCAATCTCATCTTCTCCCAGAAGGCAAGGGCGGAGCTTGCCATTTGAAGTAAGTCGCATGCGGTTACACCGGGAGCAAAAGGAAGGCTCAGTGATGGGACTGATGAAGCCTATGGTACCCTTGGCTCCAGTTAAGCGGTAGTATGTAGCAGGTCCGTTTCCAGTTATGGGCGCACAGGACTCAAGCTTGCTAAGCAAACTAATATGTTGTCGCAATTCAATGGAAGGTACAAACTCTGCTATACCCTTGAAGGGCATAAGCTCGATGAATCGGACATGATACCCTTCTTCATAAGTCATCCTGGCGAAATCGAGTACCTCGTCATCATTTATGCCTCGCATGACCACTGTGTTTATCTTAACCGGATCGAAACCAGCCTTCTTTGCTGCCTCGATACCCTCGAGAACTGTTTTTAATTCCCCAAGACGGGTTATGGATCGACATTTATCGGTTTTAAGCGTATCCAGGCTAATGTTAACTCTAGACAAACCTGCTTGCTTAAGTGCCAGAGCATAATTCTTTAGGAGTGTCCCATTTGTCGTCAATGATAGTTCTTCAATTCCTTCAATTTGAGATAGCATGTGAACGAGCTTGGGTAACTCAGCTCTGACCAGGGGCTCGCCACCAGTAAGCCTTATCTTGTTGATGCCCAGCTCTGCCGCTGCCTGGACGACAGTCAAAATCTCCTCGTAGGAGAGAATTTCACTATGGGATATCTGGGGAACACCTTCGGGTGGCATGCAATAGATGCAGCGCAGGTTGCAACGGTCGGTAACTGAGATCCGCAGGTAATTTATGCTCCGTCCGAAAGAATCAAGGGGTCCTGTCATTCTTTTTCTCCCTAGCCATGGTTAAAAGCCTCACCCCTTCTATCTGGCTGAAAATGGCACCCTGGCTGATGGAATGAATTGTCTTATCAGGTTCAATTACCTTCGTTCCAGCGAGGATATCCACACCATAATCAAACAAAACTGGCAATAAAGGGGTGGTGGGTCCCACCATGACAACAAAGCTATTCTTACTTAAGGCCAGCAACCTGTCAACTGTGTGATTTATGAACGAAGTCCCGGTAAGGCCAACCACGTCAGCTTGAGGCAACACATCTTCCGCCGCCTCTGCTGGCAATTCTCCCTCTCGAGGGCTTTGCTCTATAACCCAAAGCGTCCTTGCTATCCTTCGCAGCTTTGGAGTCCATGGAAAGCGACCCACTATAGCGATATTTTTACCCTTTCCTTTCCATGCCAGAACATCAAGAGCGTTTTCCTTGACGCATCTAGCTTCATCAATATCTATTAGCGAATTAATAGCTGCCATTCCAATAGATGCTTCCAGAACATTGTCCGACTTGGCATATTGGACCACCTCTAATGCAGGTAGTCCGGTTAACCTACCCGCCTTTCTCACTGGCCTGTGAGATGGATGTGGCTCGTGGAAAGTGGAGGCCAGACCGCAGTGCTTGCTCAGCACTGCGGTCCAGAAGACACAGGTATGCACCTCACGGACTACGCTGTCTCCACTTAAGATGGAGATTAAATCGTCCAGAACTCCCGTCTTAAATCTCCTCCTATAATGCCTTCTTTAATCAAACAGGTCCTGTAATGATACAGGCAGATTTTCAGGGTGGTCGCACAGCGGCGGATCAAGCATTGGTTGACCATTTTCAGTCTCTATTATCTCTTCACCTGTTTCAGAAAGAAGGAGCCCAATAAACTCCGCGGCAAGCTCCTCATTCTCAGCATTCACCGGTATAGTAATGCCGTATACTATGGCCGCGCCATGTTTAGCTGCATACTCCTTCGGAGGGCCGGGATCTGTAAGAATCTCTATGGATGCTGTGGCGTAAAATTCTTCCACTCCCTCAAGCTCTGCACTTGTTTTAGACAGGTTAATATAATCATTAAGTTCAATGTAATTCAACTCGTGTTGCACAGCTACGGAGCGGTACTCAAAAGCGTAATCCAGGTCACCCGACTCAAGGGCAACAATAAGATCGACCGACTTTGCGCTCACAACTTCCTCACTGCCGCCGGGTCTGGCTGTCAAATTCTGGCCACCAGTTCTGCCTCTTTCATGCTCGCTTCCGGGAATAAGCACATCATATAGCCCATCAGCATCGGGGTCTGGAATAAGACCAAAGTCTGTAGCGTTATCACAGTAATACATCTCAGCTAACTGGGCAACCAGTAGTGTTCTATAGCCACAGGGGTCCTGGTCGGGGTCGCTGTGTCCATAGCTCACAGGGTCATTCCGGAGAACATCAAACCAGGTGCGGTTTTCACTTACTATATCATCGGAACCGGGTGCATTGTCGCGGTAGCAAAGCACCATCGTGTTTCTGGCGAAGGCGATATACCAGTCAGCGTAGCCACCCTCATACATCCTGTCGGGAATAAGCTTGTAATCGGCGGAAGCAACTATGTCGGGTGGGCTTTCACCGGCGTCTTCTTGTGCTATGGCGTTGCTTATCATCGTAGCACTTCCTCCCGATTGACGATCGACATTAACATCGGTATGTGACCCTTCAAACTCGGTTTCTAAGGCCTTAAATGGCACTGCCAGGCTTCCCGCGTGAAAAATGGTCAGCGTTTCTCCTTGCGTGTCACAGCCAAGCACCGTTACGAGCACTGTCAAGACCAAAACGATTGAAGCTATCTTAGGCAAAATTAGTTTCATTAAAAATCTCCTTTTATATCTAGGATTTTTCTAAAAGACATGAATTGCCGAAGCCTTAAATGTGATCCATACTTCCACCCCCTTGCTCAATTTAAGTTCGTCAAACGCCTGGCGGGTAATAATGCAGACGAAATCTGGCGGCACAGTCACGGTGACGTAAATGACTGAGCCTCTGTCGGCAATGTCACTGACCATACCCAGGAAGCAATTTCTGGCGGTAGACTGGAGTGGCTCTTTGGAAATGAGGATATCTTCGGGGCGGAGGGAAAGGCGCACTTCACCCTTTGCCTCCGTTGTCGCCCTGATTTTTGTGCCACCGATGTCAATGAGAGTGCAGCCATCTTCTATTCCCATAACCCTGCCCGAGAGGATATTTCTTGTGAGAGCGAATCGGGCCACAAATTCCGAACTCGGCCGGCGTAGAAATTCCTCAGGTGTCCCTATCTGGGCTATATAGCCATCGTTCAACACAGCAACTCTATGCCCCAGAGCTATGGCTTCTTCAAAGTCATGGGTGACATGGATAATGGTCACCACAACCTTGCGATGCATCTCCCTTAACTCCCCTTGCATCCTTTCCCTGGTCTCGGGATCAAGTGCACTTAAAGGTTCGTCCAGCAAGAGCACCTTGGGTTCAGTGACCAATGCCCGGGCTAGAGCCACCTTCTGCTTCTCCCCGCCACTCAAAGTAGCAGGACTCCTCTTAAGCAGATGCGAAATTCCCACTACCTCGACTATGGCGTCTATCTTTGCTTTTGCCTCATTCTTAGGGCACTTTCTCATCTTCAATCCGAAGGCAATGTTCTTCTCCACGGAAAGATGGGGAAACAGCACCTGGTCTTGGTAAACAATCCCGATTTCCCTTCTCTCCGGACTTCGACCAGTGATTTCCCTGTCGCCAATCCAGACTTCCCCTTCAAGGACTGGATAGAGCCCGGCAATAGACTCAAGTAGCACAGTCTTTCCTGCCCCGGTAGGTCCAAGGACGATAAAGTATTCCCCTGGCTCAATATCGAGTGTGATGTTCTGAAGGAGAAAATCACCTAAATTAACCTTCAAGTTCTTTATGGAAATCATGCCTTTTCACCTCTATAGGCTATCGACCTGAGCACAATGAAGGCGATAAGAGAGATGAGGATTGCTATAGCTGCTACTGGCCGGGCGTAATCCAAGCCAAAATCGAAGCGATTAGCGACCAGGACAGGGAGGACCTTAGGGTTCCATCCCAGAAAGGAGGCACTATACGCTATGATGATTATGGCGCCAAACTCAGATAGGCCCCGAGCCCACATGAGCACTGAACCAGAGAAGATGCTTCTCCAGGCCAGAGGTAATGAAATTCGAAAGAATGACTTCCAGGCAGAGGCACCTAAGGTTCTGGCTACCTTCTCTAATCTGACGTCCACGGCTTTGAAGCCCTCCTTAGCCGCGTCGATAAGAAAAGGAACGCTGACAAACATCATGGCGATGACCACTCCGGTAAAAGACCTAAAGAAGCCAATGCCTATGCCGTTCAAGACCTTGCCGAAGAAAAAATTGCTGCCGAAGACAAACAGGAGGGCAACACCAGCAGCAGAATGAGGGATTACTATGGGCACATCGATAATTGCTTCTACAAACCTCTTCCCCCGAAATTGATGCCGGGCCAGAAGATAAGCTAAAGGAACGCCAAGAAGAAGCCCTATCAGGGTAGCTGTTAATGCCGCAAAGATGGTGAGCAGAACAGAAGAGTATACGTCCTCTTCGAGTAGTGTGTTCCATAAAGTCCCGGGAGAAGAGGAAAACACTGTCTTAAGCGGAGGAGCAAAAATGAAGAGCAGCATAACTGCGCCGAGCAGGATAAAAACTATTTCCATACTACCTGGCTTTTTCCAACGACTCATTTTGGTCATATTCTTCCTCCTTCCGGCAGCAAAGCCGTAAAATCAATACAAGTAATTTGCTTTTATCCTCTCTTTTTACATGCTAAAGCCTACAAGCTTCCCTAAGATGCGTTGAGCCTCCGTCACAAACGAATTAGTACAGCAGGCAGAATGGCAATGTAATGAGAGATCGGATAAAGCTGACGAAAAACGGTGATTTCTTAAGAAAGGCGGCGTGATAGGATGACTGAAATCCATCTTCTCTCCTTTCCAAACATGGGAGGCATAGATATTTCTATCTATACCCTCGAGGCTTTTTAGCCTACCGGCTGCTTGCCATGGTTATTCTTTAGGCAAGACAGCTCGGAGAGAGCTAATAATCGGTCTTGGATATTGTATCAGAGACTCGCTAAGCAAACAAGTGCAGCATATAGATATAGATACAGAAGCGACAGCCGGGTAAGTGAAAAGATTATGCCTCTCCTGTCTCCTCACCCGATGGAGTCTCTTCGGGAGCTCCACCCTCTTCAACCGCTTCCTCTGCCTCCTCTGCCACTTCTACCACCTCTTCTTCTATCTTTTCAACATGTCGGAAACTAATTTTCACAACAACCAACTCCGGGTCGTTAAGAACGGTAATATCTTTATCTACGGCGACATCTTTGACGCGTATCGTCTGGTCTGGCTCGGTGAGCGAGCTGATGTCCACTTCCAGTCTAGCGGGGATTTTTGCCGGCAAACACTCTACAGTCAAAGTCCCAAGCTCATGCTCCAGCATGTGGGCTTTAGACTGCAGGGCTGGTGCTTCTCCGACTAAGGCAACAGGAACATCTAACTTTATCTTTTCCCCCATTTTTACCTGATAGAAGTCTACATGGAGCAATTGCCCCTTCCGCCAATCCCTGTCAAATTCGCGAATCACAACACTCCTTGGCCTTTTTTCATGATTTACCTTGAGGCTGACAAGTCCTGTATGCCCGGCTTGACCTAACACTCGCTCAAGTTCACCAGTTTCACACTGTAGTGCCAGAGACTTGATGCCGTGCCCGAAAAGATGGACCGGAGTAATACCCTGGCGGCGCAAATGTTTGACTTTTTTACCGAGAATCTCTCGGTTAGCAACCTTTAACTCTATTTTGTCCATTTAATTTTTCCAATCATACCAGACAAAGATTTCCTCTGCAAGAAACTGGGCTCGTTCATCTGGGGAGTAACACTTCTTTTTTGTCATTGCGAGGAAGGAGATTCCTCGCTTATGCTTCGGAACAGGCTCCGCAATCTTGTGGGGCTGCTGGGATAGAGATTGCCACGCCCCGACCTGTCGGGGCGTGCAACGGCACAAGAGGTTATTACCCAAGGTTACAAACATATAAGGTGTCACCCATCTATCTGAACTAGACCAGAAGCTACACCCTTCCATCTGAGTAGTGTTGCCCAAAGCCTTTTAGGCGTTTTGTGCTAAATACTCCAAAGCTTGCTCCAAGTCTATAGGTAAGGGCGATGTGAATTCCTGGTATTGCTTAGTTGATGGTAGACGAAAGCCAAGGCGATAGGCATGAATAAATTGCCTGTTAAGATGAGACGATTTTATTCCATAAGTGGAGTCACCGACGACCGGACAGCCGATAGCTGACAAGTGTATTCTGATTTGATGTGTGCGCCCCGTTAGGGGGGTGACCTCGACTAGAGTGTAGGCATCCAGGTATTTTCGGGCTTGATATTGGGTAGTAGCCTCCTTTCCTGCCTCTACTATTGCCATTCTTCGTCTACTATGAGGGTCTCGCCCGATAGGTGCTTCGATTATCCCCTGTTCCGGGGATAACCTTCCTTTAACAAGGACAAGATACCCTTTGGTTACAGTGCGGCTTTTAAACTGTGCGGCTAAGTATTCCCGGGCAAGGTCGTTTTTGGCAATGACTATGAGCCCCGATGTGTCTTTATCTAGTCTGTGAACTATGCCTGGGCGCATCAGCTCGTTGCTCATGGCTAAGCCGGGGCAATGGGCTAGGACAGCATTGACTAAAGTATGGCTGGGATGTCCCGGGGCAGGGTGAACTGTCAATCCGGCGGGTTTATCTATGACCAATATGTCTTCATCTTCATAAATTATGGCTAAAGGGATTGGTTCAGCTAAAGGACGGACAGGTAAGGGAGGAAGCTCGACTTTTACCCTATCGGCTTTATTTAGACGCTGACTCGCTTTTGCCCTTTGTCCGTTGACTAAAACATGACCTTGCTCGATTAATCTCTGTAAATAAGCGCGCGAGAATTGGGGAAGGACCTGGGTTAAATACCTATCAAGACGGATATCTGGAGCAGGCGAGTTGAATTGCAACGTCCTAATTTTGGGGTCTGTGGTCGCGTTCATATGCTTTTCTAAATACCCCCGACTTATAAAAATAATAAATGAGAATAAAGATCCCCACTGTCAAAGCTGCGTCAGCTATGTTGAAGGCCGGCCAGAAGAAGATCTCTTGCAAGTGGAGCCTGATAAAATCAATTACGTAGCCAAGGCGGATACGGTCTATGAGATTGCCCACAGCCCCGCCCAGAATCAGAGCGAAGGACACCATGCCCACGGTGGTAGCTGGGGGGAGGTAGCGAAGAAATACTAAGATAACGATTACACCAGCTATGCCGAGAGCGATGAAAAGCTCGGTGTGGCCGTGGAACAAACCAAAAATGGCACCAGTATTTTCAAAGTAAACTAAATCAAGAAACCATGTCACCTCTAGATGAGTTGGAGGTCGATTGGCATAGGCCCATAGCTTGCTCAGTTGGTCAAGGGTAACCACCAGAGCAGCGACAATAAGAAGTAACCTTAATCTGCCTCTATACTTGTTTGGGGGGACTTCTGATTTATCTTCACCCACGGAATCCGTTATTTTGCTGGTCGCCAATTTACTTGGAGGCCCATTATCTTGCGCCTTTTGCATCCTTCTCTTGGCTCGCTTTACACTTCATACATAAGCTTGCTTGAGGTATGGCTTCAAGGCGAGCTCGCTCTATAGGTTGCCCACAGGAATCGCACAATCCATAAGTGCCGGCTTCATATTTTTGTAGGGCATGCTCAACCTCATTAAGAGACTCTTCCAGCCTTTTTACCAAGACCAGCCTTTTCTCTAGTTCGGAGGCTTCATCGGCCCCTTCCTCCCTTTTGCCGAATGGACTGCCTTCCTTTCTCTCTGCCGAGGGTTGACCGAGAGCTCTCAACTGTTCCAGCTTTTCTAACAGCTCTGTTTTCTCCTTCTTTAATCTTTCATAAAGTTCAACGAACTCCATCACTTCTTGCCCTCCCTATGATTTACAGCTATTCTAGACCAAAATTCCACATGAACCGCGTGAGACTTGCAGTTCTACTATGCGACGTTGGGCTTGCTAAAGACCCTTCTTATATCAGTATGTAAGGAGTCTCCAAGTTCTTTCACTGATTCGTATCTAATTTTGTTAAGTTCCCTCTGTTTTTCTTCAAATTCAATTGGGGAGTAAAGTTTCTCAGGATGCAAGTAAATATCATCCACATATCTTATCGACCTAGGCACCTTAAAGCCTGTTGGGGAATCTAGCCAATCTTCTAAACCTCCCCTTAGTAGAGAATCGAGTATCGCCATGGTAAATTCCAATCTTATGTCTTTGTAATGTTCCCCTTCCCCTATTCCTCCAGTATTTAACAGATAATAATTTAGATGGGGAATACCTTTTATTATCTCATAAAATATATTAGCATGCTCAGCCAAGTCTCCAGCGGCAAAGGGGTCGTAGAAAAACTCGCTTCTAATTTTCCCTGCCTGAGTTGGGTCACCAGCCGAGGATTCCATTGCCTGACCCAGCACCATCAAGGCTGCTGCTTGTTCTCGGGTTAGCTTTGATATTGCCGGAATCAGTGGCCCCCTGGTGATAAGAATCAGATTGTCAATCCTATCCACATCAATATAGGAACTGGCGTGCATAAAATCTCTTCTTAATATCACTGCTCTGCCATTGGATGTTCTTTCGAAATTGTAAAAGTCAAAATCTCCGTCTTCGGTTACGTAAACATTTTCGCAGACAGTTTCCGGTTTCAACAGTCCGTAAAATATTTCGGTTTGCTCCCCGGGGTTCACACCCTCTGTTTTTACAAATATTCCCCCGGCTTCAAAGCCATGAAAAGAACCATCGGGCGTGAGAGTCCCCCCGTCATCCTGAATAAGCCAGGATTTTTCCTTACCCTTTCTGGCCAGAATTCTACAGGTGGTAGTTGTTTTACCGTTGGCACTTAATGCCACAAGTAACGTCCTCGCCATCCGATAGTCACCGTGTGCTGATTGAAGGTAATCCTCTCTACAGCCGGTATGTAGGAAGATGCCTCTCTTTTTCGTCTTAGCTGCCCAATCCTCGGCGGCGAAAACTCCCTTCTTATGTTCACCTATGTAGTTGCCATTTCTAATTATCTTGACAAAGCTTCCGTCGTCAAGCATAGCCAACCTGATAGTGATGTCTTTCGCGGGGAGCGGCTTTGACTGGTTAGTTTCAAAAGCCTCGTCAGCGAAGAATAAGATGTAATAGGTTGTTTTTTTGACTTCTCCCTTTGGGGGTATAAAGAGGTTCTTGCCTCCGTAGGCGAGATGGGCGAACCGCTCAGGAACAATTAACCTGACTGTGGTGTTACTATTTTCATTGCCCACAATTCTGTCTATGGAAATCAATCTTTCCTTGCCCAAAGCCTTTTCACACTGAGCTAATAGTTTTAGTTCATCCTCGCCAAAAGGGTGGTCAACACTGTTTTTGGTGAACATTGCTGACCTGGAAGTAGGCTCACTTCGGGCGACAAAGTTTCCGTATATTGTTTTCCTAACCCCCGGCTGTTTTGCCACAAGCCTTCTCAGTTCCTCATCAGAGGGATTATGAGTCAACCGTTTTTCTTCTCGTGCCTTTTGCCAAATTCTGTCGGCGGTTATGACGAATTGTTCTAGCTCAAACTTTACCATCATGCTCCTTGGGAGAAATGCGATCTCGCGTCTCCAATGTCCAGAAACTAGGTACTAATCCCGACTTCGTCGAGATTGCTTAGACCTCGCGGAACTCCCCTTCCACTGTGCCTTCTTCTCCTCCTCCTCCTTCTCCCTTTCCTCCTCCACCGGGTTCTTCTCCACCAGGTGGGGGCTGCCCTGGTTGCTGGTAAACCGATGCCCCAACCTTCTGCATAGCCTGTGATAGTTCTTGCACAGCATTGCGGATAGCGTTTACGTCCTGTCCTTGAAGAGCTGACTTTACACTGGCTATCTTGCCCTCTATTTCTTGATTTACGTCGGCAGGTATTTTATCTTTGTAGTCACGGAGAGTTTTCTCCGCAGTATAAGCCAGGCTGTCAGCAGAATTGCGGACTTCTATTTCCTCCTTACGTTTGACATCCTCAGCAGAATGTTGCTCAGCCTCCTGTTTCATCTTCTCCACTTCCTCTTTGCTTAGTCCGCTGGAGGCGGTAATAGTGATTTTTTGTTCTTTCCCTGTGCCTTTGTCACGAGCGCTAACATTAAGGATACCATTGGCATCTATATCGAAAGTCACCTCAATCTGGGGCATACCTCGAGGTGCGGGCAGAATGCCATCAAGCATAAAGCGTCCCAGCGTTCGGTTATCAGCAGCCATAGGACGTTCCCCTTGAAGAACGTGTATTTCAACGCTTGGTTGATTGTCGCTGGCAGTGCTGAAGATCTGGCTCTTCGAAGTTGGTATAGTGGTATTGCGGGGAATAAGCGGTGTAGCTACTCCTCCCAGCGTTTCTATCCCTAGAGTCAATGGGGTAACATCAAGAAGAAGGACTTCCCCCACTTCACCCTTAAGCACCCCGGCTTGAATGGCAGCGCCTAAAGCTACCGCCTCATCGGGATTAATTCCTTTGGCAGGCTCTCGGCCAAAGAATTGCTTTAAGGTATCCTGAACTTTGGGCATCCTTGTCTGACCACCGACAAGAATCACATTATTGATTTGGCTTGCCGTGAGCCCGGCATCGCTCAGAGCCTGACGGCAAGGCTCGATGCTCCTTTCTATCAGATCAGCGGATAATTGTTCCAGCTTGGCTCTAGATAATGTCATGCTGAGATGCTTGGGACCGCTGGCATCGGCAGTAATAAAGGGGAGGCTGATCTCTGTTTGAGCCACTGTAGATAGTTCTTTCTTGGCCTTTTCAGCGGTGTCTTTCAACCTCTGTAATGCCATCTTGTCCTGCTTCAAATCGATGCCTTGCTCTTTCTTAAATTCATCGCATACCCAGTCCATAATCCTCTGGTCGATGTCATCGCCACCGAGGTGAGTATCACCATTGGTTGATTTAACCTGGAAGGTCCCCTCCCCTATATCAAGGATAGAAATATCGAAAGTTCCACCACCCAGGTCATAAACAGCAATGGTTTGATCTTGTTTCTTGTCCATTCCGTAAGCCAGTGCTGATGCTGTAGGTTCGTTAATAATTCGCAGGACTTTAAGCCCCGCTATGGCGCCGGCATCTTTAGTGGCATTTCGCTGGCTATCGTTAAAATAGGCTGGCACCGTGATTACGGCGTCGGTGACTTTCTCTCCAAGATAAGCTTCAGCATCGGCCTTCAACTTTTGCAATATCATAGCTGATATTTCTGGGGGGCTATACTCCTTGCCCCCCATCACTACCCGGCAATCGCCATTGGAGGCTTCGGTAATCTTATATGGTAAGCGCTTTATATCGTCTTGAACTATGGAGTCCTTAAACTTACGTCCGATAAGGCGCTTTATGCTGAATATCGTATTCTCGGGATTGACTATTGCCTGGCGCTTGGCTAGCTCTCCTACCAATCTTTCCCCACTTTTACCTATGGCTACCATTGAAGGAACAAGATTGCCGCCTTCGGCACTGGGTATAATCTTAGGATCGCCACCCTCCATCACCGCTACCGCGCTTAATGTAGTACCTAAATCAATTCCTATAGCTCTACCCATTTCTACTCCTCCTTCTGAGTTGTTTGCTCTGTTCTTCCTTTCCTTCGCCCTTACCAACTATCACCAGGCTAGGACGAATTACCTTTTCTTTAAATTTATAGCCTTTTTGTGTTTCTTCGATAACCATCCCTTCCTCCCCCTCCTGCTGCATTACAGCTTCGTGCAAGCGAGGATCAAAGGGTTCTCCCTTAGCTTTAATCTCGGTTAGTCCCTGTGCCTCTAGGGTTGCCTTAAGCTTATTATAAATGAGCTTGATACCTTCAGTCCAATTTGATTCATCAAGATCAGCCGGAACGGAGGCGAAAGCTCTCTCTAAGTCATCCATGATAGGTAACAGGTTACGGATAAGCATGCTATTGGCAAACTCAATAATCTCCCCTTTTTCTTGCTCAGCACGTTGTTTATAGTTAACAAAATCCGCCTGGCATCTTTGCCAATTGGTTAAGTATTTTTCTGTTTTTCCCCTCTCCTCAGCTAGAGCTTGCTGTAACGTTTCTATATCCTCGGTTTGCTCAATTCCTGCTTCAACTACGTCGTCATCCTCAGCCAACGTTGGACCTCCTTTAAATGTATTCAGCCACCGAGTTGCTTAGCAATGCTGAGAGGTAGTTAAGCGAAGAGATAGCCTTGGCATAGTCCATCCGTTTGGGGCCAATCACTCCCACAATGCCACTGGCCTTATCAAGTAATCCATACTGGCTAGCTATTAAGCTCAAGTCCTGTAACGCTGGCTCTGGGTTTTCTTCACCAATGACTACCTTTATCCCGCCCCTGTTAAATTCCTGGCAAAATATATTTCTAAGCCAATCTTCCCCTTCCAGCACTTCTAAAATTCCCAGTATTCTAGGGCTGTTGGTAAACTCTGGTTGACTCAGCAGCAAACGCAGTCCTTCGAGGTAAGGCTCACCATATTCTAGCTTGTCTTCAGTAGCCATAATTTCCGCTAAAGATTCAGACAGCTGCCTTTCTTCTGAAGAAAGGCTCTCTTTTTTAGCCAGGATCTCGCTGCTGGTCATCCCGGCATAAATAGAAGTAAGCTTATTAGCTAGCTTTGTTAGCTCATCCTGGCTAACTTTCCTACTGAAAGATAGGACCTGCCGTCTAATTTTTGTTTCATACAAAACCACGACCAGCAAAGCCATGAAATCCTCCAAGGCTACCAAATCGAGATGCTTAAAGCGGCAGCGAACCGCTTTGGGAGTGGTTATTACTACTAGGTTGTGAACAAGGCTTGCTAAAAGCGCTGCCACCGTTTTTAGCCATTGCTCTAGCTCCTCTTTTGCCTCTTGAGATATTTGATGAATTAGATAATGCTCAACACGGGGAAGTTCAATCTCTTCTCCTATCAATTCCACATAGTAGCGGTAAGCCTTATCAGTAGGCATGCTTCCGGCTGAATGGTGAGGGTGGATAACATATCCTTCTCGTTCTAAGTATGCTGTATCATTGCGGATAGTAGCTGGGCTTACCTTCAAGCCATATTTTTCCACAATAGCGTTTGAAGCTACTGGTACTGCTCCGGTGATATAATCTTCAATTATCACCCTGAGAACGGTTTCTCTTCTTTCCTCCAAAGTCATTTAGCACTCTTCCTCTTTAATTGCTAAATAAATTAATTTAGCACTGTAAACACGTTCTGTCAATGATGTTGCAGGAACCCACTTGGATGGGTTTTTCTTATTGACCGAGAATGAAATATCGAGTACTATTATAACACAAATGTGAAAACCGCGAAGACATTTTCCTTGGCGCAGCGTGATAGCAAAGTAGCTCAAATTCTAAGCTCGGAGGCAGCGAGACAAGAAAGCACCATAAATCTTATTGCCTCTGAAAACCATGCCAGTCGAGCAGTGCTTGAGGCCCAAAGCTCGGTGCTAACTGACAAATATGCTGAAGGATACCCTGGCTATCGCTATTATGGCGGTTGTGTCTACATAGACGAAATTGAAAATTTAGCTATCGAAAGGGCTCAAAAGCTCTTTAGAGCCGACCATGTCAATGTCCAAGCTCATAGTGGCAGTCAAGCCAACATGGCAGCCTATTCAATTCTATTGGAACACGGAGATACTGTTATGGGGATGAGCCTCAGCCATGGCGGGCATCTCACTCATGGCTCTGAGGTCAATTTCTCCGGGAAGTGGTATAACTTTGTCCCTTATGGAGTCGATTCTAAGACCGAGATGCTCAACTACGATGGAATTGAAAGGTTAGCCCTGGAGCATAAACCTAAGTTGATAATAGCTGGGGCGAGTAGTTATTCTCGTATTATTGATTTTGAGAGGCTTCGCCATATAGCTGATAAGGTGGGAGCCAGGTTATTGGTTGACATGGCTCACATAGCGGGAATAGTGGCTGCGGGACTTCATCCCTCCCCTGTATCCTATGCTCAGGTTACTACTGCCACCACGCAAAAGACCTTGCGGGGCCCCCGGGGTGGCTTTATTTTATGTGATAAAGAGATGGCTTCGGCTATCGATGCTGCAGTTTTCCCCGGGATGCAGGGTGGCCCTTACATGCACATCATCGCCGCCAAAGCCGTGTGTTTCTTTGAAGCTACGCAACCCGAGTTTGTTGACTACCAGAAATCGGTGCTGGAGAATGCTCGCGTCTTGGCCTCCGAACTCCAGAGATATGGAATGCGTATTGTTTCCGGTGGCACAGATAATCACATTGTCCTCGTTGACCTTTCTCCTCAGGGGATAAGCGGCAAGGATGCTGAGGAAGCTTTATGGGCCGCGGGCATCTCGGTAAATAGAAATACCATTCCTTTTGACCCCAAGCCACCAATGATTACCAGCGGTATCAGGCTGGGCACCCCAGCGGTGACCACAAGAGGTTTTGGCACAGAGGAGATGAAACGCATTGCTTCTCTCATTGCCAGAGTGCTTTCTCCTTCGGGAGATAAGCGTGCCCAAGAACAAGCCCGCCAGGAAGTACGAGAGATGTGCCAACAGTTCCCCATTCCTGGGCTGGCATGAGACATCTCTTCCTCGCTTAATTTCTTTACTTGGATTAATCCCTCTACCTGCTTTTGTCAATGAAGCTGAAACTGGACATACACATCGGCTGAATCTATTTCAGAAGGAATAAGTTTGGCTTTGAGTTTCTAGCTCTCGTCAAAATTTTTTGACTGTGCTAAGGTAATTAAGATTAAAGGTCTGGATAATGTCCAAATTGAAAATAATCGATACGATAAGAAGGTCTTTCGACCTTCTTAAAAAGGACCCCACCCTCATAGCGCTTTTTATTCTGCCCGCGATGTTTCCAATTTCAGCTTCGAGCTTAATTGTCAGTTATCTCAATTATTATATAACAGGTTTCATCATGTGGGGAACTCCAGAGCTTCCCCCAATGCATTATATCCTTCTTTTAATCCTTCTTTCTGTCGTCGGCTTCTTTTTCAAGGTATGGGCATCGGCTGGGGCTATCCTTAAAATAACGGAACTCGAGGAAGGAAGTACACTGGGGTTAAAAGAAGCCTTATCTAGAGGACTTAAAAAAGTCCCCAAGCTCTTGGTCCCAGCCATCGTAGGCTTCGCGATTTCCAGCTTAATGGTTGCTAGCTTGACTATAGCGATCACTAATTACCCGTTTATAGGCATAGCTCCGCTAGTTCAGGATGTGGGACCTTCCAACATTGCTCTTCGACTGGCAATGGGCTTCCTATTCATAATTGGGCTTTACGTTGCGATAAGGCTATACCTTTATGCGCCGTCATGCGTCCTTGAAAATAATTTTGGTCTAAAAACAAGCTGGAAACTGGTAAAAGGGAATTGGTGGAGGCTTTTCGCAATCTTCTTAATCTTTGGGGTGATGTCAACAATTATCAGCCAGACACCGATGATAGGAGGGTTTCTCTCCGGCTTGATAGTGGGTCCGTTCACCATCGCTGTAAAGACTCTTGTCTATTTCCATTTGAGAGAAGCAGAATCGAGTGGGGAAGAGCGTAAGGAATCTCTGTAATAACTTTTCGCACCTCCGATATTTTAAAGTCCGCACTGTACACCCTTCTGACGAAAATCTGAAGTAAGGCGAGAAACCCGTAGGACGAAAGAAGAACATGTCAAGAAACGGCGGTGATTTCATGCTATAATCAAGTTAGTATTCAGATAGCTAAGAGGTGATGATGGACGAATTAAAAGTGTTCACCGGCACTGCTCACCCTGCCTTAGCAGAGTCCGTGTGTGATTACTTGGGCATACCCCTGGGGAAGGTCGAGGTCTTCGAGTTTAGCAATGAGAACATTTTTGTGCGTATCCTCGAGAATATTCGGGAACGGGACGTTTTTGTCATTCAACCTATTTGCTCTCCAGTTAACAAAAGCCTGGTTGAGTTGCTTATCATGCTCGATGCCTCTAGGCGAGCTTCAGCAGGGCGGATTACCGCTGTCGTTCCCTATTATGGCTATGGCCGCACTGATAAAAAAGACCAACCCAGGGTTCCTATCACTGCACGCTTGATTGCTGACCTGATTACTACCGCTGGAGCTAACAGATTGCTCACTGTAGACCTCCACGCCCCTCAAATTCAAGGATTCTTCACCATACCTGTGGATGAGCTTACCGCTCGGCCCATCTTAGCTCAGTATTTCAATGAAAAGGCTCTGGATAACCTGGTAGTGGTTGCTACTGATATTGGTATTTCCAAGGTAGCCCGTGATATGGCTGCTAAACTTAGAGCTCCCCTGGCTATCATTGAAAAGAGGCGCCTGGGAAATGCTGATGCCACTGAAACCCTCAACATAATTGGTGAGGTCGAGGGAATGCGTGCCCTGACGGTTGATGATGAGATTGATACTGCTGGGTCTCTGGTCGGGGTGGTGAACGCTCTTTTGGAACATGGCGTTACCGAGGTTTATGCCTGCTGTACTCACCCCGTTTTCTCCGGTCCCGCTATCCAGAGGATAGCCACGAGCCCGGTGAAAGAGGTAGTCGTTACCGATACCATACCTGTTAATGGCGATAAGAAACGGGACAAGATCACCGTCTTGCCTATAGCTTCGCTTATTGGCGAAGCCATCCATCGCATTCACACCGGCTTATCAGTGGGCGCGATGTTTGAGTAGCAGCCGGCAAGGAGCGAAAGATATGAACCCACTAGGGCAGCGGCAAACAAAATCCAGGGGTGGGGAATTCACCGAAGTTTCGGGATAGAAACTATTCATCGTATCCAAACCACCTTACCTGTGGGCGCAAGGTTTGAGTAATAATGGAGAAGTCAGTAGTTAAGTGAAATTACCCGAGGCCCACTAGGAACGAAAAAATTCTGAAGATAAGGAAAAATGGAAAAAAGAGAGGGAAGAGTAAAAGATTTGGTAGAAAAACTGCAAAGAGGAGAAATTACTCCAAAAGACGGCCTCAAAGAGCTTAAGAAAAGAGGGCTTTTAGAATCTGAAAAGTGGGAAATCATTCCGTGGGCCATTTATTTCATACTTTGGTTACCGCTCAACTTTATGTTCTCCGATCGACTACCTAGAATCCATTTCCCGTCGATTGTAATCTATATTTCGATTGCCATCGGATTGCTGGGGATACTCGTTTGTATTTGGGCATCTCGCATGCATTACAAAAGAGGGGGGCTTAAACACGATGAAACGGTCGTATTATTTAAAGAAGGCCCTTATCGAGTTATGAGACACCCTGCAACTCTTAGCATGCTGGTGCCCATTTTGCTGCCTATCATTCTCAGCGCATATGTTCCATTCTCACCTCTTTCAGTCGCAGCTATTATCACGATAATCATATATGTTTACCATGGGTGTCTTTTGGAAGAAAAGAAACTTGATATACCGAAATGGGGAGATGAATATTTACAGTACATGAAAGAAGTCCCGAGATTTAATTTAATTCTTGGGATGTGCAGACAGGTAAGGAGGCAAAGGGGAGGGGGATAACTTGGTGGAAGAGAAGAAGAAAGAAGGCTTGGTAAAGGATTTGGCCGAGAAGGTAAAGCGAGGGGAGCTCACGCCAAAAGAGACCAAGGCAGAAGTGTTGAAGATGGGGCTCCACCACAAGAAGTACGAATACAAACACAAGAAGGCCATCAGCTTATTTATTACCACTGGGATTCTCCTCTGCTTTCTTCCAGCCATCGCGAAGTTTTCGGGACTAGAAGTCTTGAGGTTTTTCACACAACTGCCTCTGATAACTTTTCCTCCGCTCGCAATCTACGCGGTGGTTGCGTTCGTTTTGTTCATCAATGCAATCGGTTTCTATGGGTTGCACCTGAGGACAAAGAAAGGGGGGACACGCGACGAGGACGAGCCAATAATCCACATTAAAGAAGGCCCCTACGCAATCATGAGACACCCGAACGACTTTGGTTTCGCGTTGTTTTTCTTCATGTTTACCGTTGCGGCCAGTGGGCAGATTCCATTCACAGTCCTCTCGATAGTCGGCAATATTTTGTTTTTCATCGGTTTTCCCTATTATGTCACGGTTGGTGAAGACGAACTTAACTTATTGAAATGGGGAGACGAGTACAGGCAGTATATGAAAGAAGTCCCGAGATTCAACTTCATTCTGGGAATATGGAAATGGGCCAAAAGAAGAAGTGTTGCTACAAATGGCTGAAGAAGGAAGGGTTACATTGAGAAAGTTAGAAGGACTATGGGACTGCCACCGGCCCTTTAAACCTGAGTTTAGCTATGTTTAAGTGGCTTAGTAATCTGATTGATTCCAATGAGAAAGAGCTGAAGCGTCTTCAGCCTCTGGTTGACCACATAAACTCGTTGGAAACTGATTTTGAAAAGCTCACCGACGCTGAGCTTCGGGCGAAAACCGATGAATTTAAGGCTCGGCTGGCCGATGGTGAAAGCCTGGATGAGGTTCTGCCCGAGGCTTACGCTGCTGTTAGAGAAGCCGCCAAGCGAACCATAAGACAGCGGCATTTTGATGTCCAGTTAATGGGGGGAATCGTCCTTCACCAGGGGAAGATAGCCGAGATGAAAACTGGTGAGGGAAAAACCCTGGTCGCTACCTTGCCCCTCTATCTCAATGCCCTTACCGGACAAGGCAGCCATCTGATTACCGTTAATGATTATCTTGCCAAGCGGGACTGCCACTGGATGGGCTCTATTTACCACGCCCTGGGTGTAAGCGTATCCTGCATCAATGCCCAGCAAACAGTTGACCAAACTGCCCCTTCCTATATCTATGACCCCAGCTATGAGTCGGAAGACCAGAAGTGGAATTTTCTCCGCCCTGTCACCCGCCGCCAGGCTTATGAGGCAGGTATAACTTATGGTACCAATAACGAGTTCGGCTTTGATTACCTCAGAGACAATATGGTCCTGGATTTGTCTCAATGCGTGCAGCGTCCCTTGAACTATGCCATCGTCGATGAAGTTGATAACATCCTTATCGATGAAGCCCGTACACCGCTGATTATCAGCGGTGCTGCCGAGGAAGCAACTAAGAGATATTACACCTTCGCCCAGCTAGTTTCCCGCCTTAACAAAGATGAAGACTATACCATTGACGAGCGTACGCGTACTACCAACCTTACCGAGATTGGCATGACCAGGATGGAAAAGATGCTGAAGCGAGAGGGCTTGCTCAAAGCACCCGACCTCTACGACCCCTCTAATCACTTTCTCACTCAATACCTGGAGAGCGCCCTTAAGGCTCGCGTCTTGTTCAAGAAGGACAAGGACTATGTGGTTAAGGATGGACAGGTCATCATCGTGGATGAATTCACCGGCAGATTAATGTTCGGCAGGAGGTATTCTGAGGGACTGCATCAGGCCATCGAAGCTAAAGAGAGGGTCAAGATTCAGCGAGAATCAGTTACCTTAGCTACCATCACCTTCCAGAACTATTTCCGCATATATCAAAAACTGGCAGGCATGACCGGCACCGCTATTACTGAAGCCGAGGAGTTCCACAAGATTTATAACTTAGAAGTGGTGATTATCCCTACAAACAAGCCCTTGATTCGCATCGAGCATCCCGACCAGATTTACAAAGACGAGAAAACCAAGTTTGCCGCCGTGAGCAAGGAAATCAAGCAATTACACGACCAGGGAAGGCCTGTTCTTATCGGCACAACCTCTATTGAGAAATCGGAGTATCTATCCGACCTCCTGAAGAGAAATGGCGTCCCCCATCAAGTGTTGAATGCCAAGCATCATGAAAAAGAGGCAGCTATAAT
>Ga0315551_10000556_pt1 | contig 29665 bp, 21 predicted proteins | sample SalMarSW160290MG_FD_203678 | JGI IMG/M metagenome (GOLD analysis project Ga0315551, IMG submission 203678) | Salt marsh sediment microbial communities from the Plum Island Ecosystem LTER, Massachusetts, United States - Salt Marsh Sediment SW1602-90 ...
GAGCGACGACTTCTTGCGCCTCAAGCTGTTTGCACCTGACCAGGACCTCCGTGTTTATAGCTTTAGAAGCTCCTTGGCTTTTTGCGCAATATGTTCTGCCGCCAAACCGAATTCTTTAATCAACTGCCATGGCTTTCCTGATTCACCAAAGCGGTCATTGACGCCTATCATGCCAAAAGGTGGGTTCTTGCCTGCTAGAGTTAGGGCACTACACATAACGGAAGCGATCAGATTGCCCAGGCCTCCTACCTGGTGTTCCTCAGCAGTTATCACCGCTTTTGTTTCTTGTGCCGCCCGGATGACAGCCGTTTTGTCCATCGGTTTGACCGTGTGCATGTTAACGACTCTGGTCTCGATATCGAAGTCAGTCTTCAGGATGTAGGCCGCCCTGAGCGCCTCGGCCGTTTCCGGCCCACAGGAGATGATGGCCAGGTCCTCATTCTCGTTTTCGTATTCCGAGGCAAGATAAATGTCAAACGCATCAACCATCTGCCCCGCTTCCTGACGCAGGCGGAAGATGTTGGCTTCACCAAATTTCAGAGGGGTTTCCGGTTTGGTCACAATTGGGGTGGCTTCGCGGGCAAAGCGGATGTATTTGGGGCCAACGATTTCAAATAGCAGGATTTTCATCATCTTCTCAGTTTCGATGGAGTCGCAGGGCACTATCAGGTGCATGTTGGGCAGGCCGGCAATCTGGAACATGGCTTCCAGCTCCTGGTGGGTGGCCCCATCTGGGCCCACCGACACACCGCCGTGCGCGCCTACGACCAGCACATTGTAGTTGCCGTAGCAGACTGACACACGTAGCTGATCAAGATTACGGGCTGAGGAGAACACGCCGTATGTGCCGAACACAGGGATTTTCCCTTCCTTGGCCAGACCTACCGCTATTGTGGTCCCATTTTGCTCGGCAACGCCCACTGAAATAAAACGACGTCGCCGTTCGGGATGTTTTTTATAGAAGTCTGAGATAGTAATTGAATCTGAAATGTCAGCGCCAATGCAAACGATTCGCTCGTCATCGCCATACTTCTCCAGAGCCCTTCCGAGACCCTTACGGGTGGGATCCATCTCGACCTTCATCATGTCGGAACTGTTCCACCAGAAGTCACGCGAAAACTTGGGCATCTTGTCATCCAACCGAGATTCAACCACCTTCTGGTACTGCCTGCCATAGTCGATCAGTGAATCAACTTTGAAAGTGTTAGTCAACCCCAGGTCAATCAGACCCTGCTCCATTTCTTCACGATTCGGGGGCTTACCGTGCCAACCGGCCACATCTTCCATTATCGATACCCCTTTCCCCTTCGTAGTGTGGCAGATCAGAGCGATTGGTTTACCGGTATTGTTGTGATTACGGGCGAAATCGAGTTTTTCAACGATATCCTCCATGTCATGGCCGTCAACTTCCTCCACATGCCATTTGAACGCTTGGTACTTGTCAACAATCGGGTCAATGTCCATGACAATCTTAGTCTCGCCATCAATCTGCAACCGGTTTTTGTCGAGAATGAGAATGAGATTGTCCAGCTTAAAGTTGCCAGCAGCCATAGCAGCTTCCCACATAGAACCTTCCTGGTGTTCGCCGTCTCCCGTAATTGTAAAAACGCGGTAATCCTTTTTGTCCAGTTTAGCAGCTGATGCCACCCCAACACTGACTGAGAATCCTTGGCCAAGGGAGCCGGATGAAATCTCCACTCCCGGCAGCTCAAGCCGATGCGGGTGGCCCTGGAACGGGGCGCCTAGCATACGTAGCTTCATCAGTTCCTTCTCCGGAAAGTATCCTGACATGGCTAAAGAGACATACATGGCCGGTGCCTTGTGTCCAGCCGACCAGATGATGCGGTCGCGATCTTCCCAGAAGGGGTCTTTAGGATCATGGTGGGCGATTTTCAGGTAAAGGGCGGCACAGATATCCATCATGCTGAGCGTCCCCCCGGAATGGCCGGAGGCCGCCGAGCAGAGCGAAATCAGGTTCAGGCCGCGCATGTAGTTAGCCCGCTCTTTTAGTTCTTCGATTGAATAATCGTGAGTTTTTATATCTTTTTGTGAATCGACTAAAAGCATGCTGAAAACCTTTCTTTAACTCCCAAAGTTCTCATTAACCAAAAGTGAATTAAATCACTTATTATTCACATGTCAACGCTTTTAACAACAAACTCTTGCCAGATTCGCCAAAGCTTGGGTAGGTCAGGACTCTCGCAGTCCTGACACCTCTTTCAAGTTGTCAGGAGCACAAGGCTCCTGACCTACGAAAGCCCATCAACGTTTTTTTACAATATACTCTGTCCAAATCCGCTGAAGCCTCGACTTAAGCTGCTCAACTGTACCATTATTCAGTATCACCCGATCAGCTCTCCTTCGAAACTCACTGAGCAGCAACTGTGCTTTCTGGCGGGCAAGTGCGTCTTTCCTCGAAATCCCTCGTTCTAACAATCGCCTAAGCCGTATCTCCTTGGAAGCATGAATTACTATTACCAGGTCCATCAAGCTATCAAATTCCCAATCCAGCAGCAACGCTGCATCTATCACAACCACCTGGTGCTGACGGGAAAGCCGCTTCATCTGCCGCTTCAATTCCTTGAGAAGAAACGGATGCACCAAGCGATTCAATTGCTTTTTAGCGGTGTCATTGGCAAATGCGAGCTGAGCCAGTTTTTTGCGACTTAACTTACCGGGGGCTGTCAGGATTTCTTGGCCAAACTGGCGTGCCAGCTTCTTACGCAACGGGGCTGACTTGTCGACGACCTCACGGCCGATGCGGTCAGCGTCAATGACCGCCGCCCCGAAGGAGGCCAGCATTTTAGCCGCTGTCGTTTTCCCTGAGCCGATTTGGCCGGTTACGCCGATGTACATTGATAGGAATTAACTCAATGCGGACGCAGAAAACAAGTCCCGTAGGTCGGAACCCCTGCCTGTCCTGAGCTTGACGAAGGGTGGTTCCGACAAATGCTTTTGCGTAGTCTGAGTAGGTCAGGTCTCCTTGAGACCTGACAATTTGTGCAGGAGTTAGAGCCTTCTGCCCTACGATTGCAGAATTCTCTTTAACTAACAATTCTGCATAATGATGAAAGTACCCACAGCAGAGCTGTGGGCGACCCGCCAATCACGATAGCCCTGCCAACCAGCTTGCCTATAGGCATATCCGGGATGTTCAGGTATATCAGTTGGCAATTGAGGTTTCTCAGGAAGTTCTCCTAGGACATATGCACACCATTCCTTGTATGTATGCAGTCTAAGGTTTCTCACAAACTGACGTGCCTCTTCAAACTGCCGCCATTTATGGTTCCTCAAAGTCATCGCAATACAACCTGTGTACGGTAATATACCTCAATCTCTTGGGCAAAGGCTGACGTTTTGGCTTGGACAGCCCTCGGACCGAATTTTATGCGCAGTCAGGAATCCTTTCCTGACTGAGCCTGTGTAGCCGTCAGGAAAGGATTCGTGACGGCGCAGGAATAGGCAGGAGCACAAGGGCTCCTGCCCTCGGTGTGGCCAAGCAATCCCCTCTCGAGAGGGGATTTAGGGGTGTGTAATGACAAAGAAACAACACACCCCGCCCTGTGGGCACCCCTCTCAAGAGGGGAATTGTCGTAGTGCAGTTGCTACTTTGCATCCAGCCAGTTCTCCCCCACGCCAAGATCTACCACCACCGGGACTTTCAGCTTGACCGCTTTTTCCATACCGCCTTTGGCAATCTTCTTTAGCTCATCAAGCTCTTCTTTATTGACGTCAAAGACCAGCTCATCGTGCACTTGAAGAACCATTGTTGACCGCATTTTTGACATTCTCTCATGAATTTTGATCATAGCCACTTTTATCATATCGGCAGCGGTGCCCTGAATAGGGGTGTTGATGGCTGTCCGTTCTGCAAATTGGCGGACACTGAAATTCTTGTCATTTATCTCCGGGATGTAGCGGCGGCGGTTGAAAAGCGTGGTCACATACCCGTTGTCGCGGGCAAACTGCTTGGTAGCTTCTATGTACTGCCTTATTCCTGAATAGCGTTCGAAGTAAGTATCGATGAACTGCTTGGCCTCGTCGACATCCAGCTCCGACTGTTGAGAGAGACCAAACGCCGTCACACCATAAATGACCGCGAAGTTAGCTGTTTTCGCGGCGCGGCGCATTTCGGGCGTGACATCCTTTAAGTCTACTCCATACACCTCGGCCGCTGTGCGGGCATGGATGTCCTCGCCTCTCTTGAAGGCATCCACAAGCCCCTTGTCCTCTGAGTAGTGAGCCAGAACACGCAACTCAATCTGCGAATAGTCAGCCACCAACAGGATATGATTATCGTCTCGAGGGATAAAAGCCTTTCGTATCTCGCGGCCTTCCTCAGTTCGTACGGGAATGTTCTGCAGGTTGGGATCGGTCGAGGACAGCCGTCCGGTAGCGGTGATGGTCTGGTTAAAAGACGTATGTACCCGTCCGGTCTGAGGGCTAATGAGTTTGGGAATAGCGTCGATGTACGTGTTTTTCAGCTTAGTTAATTGCCGAAAATCAAGGATCAACTTTGGAAAGGGGTGAAGGAGCGCCAACTCTTCAAGGACTCTAACATCTGTAGCATAACCAGTTTTTTTAGCGGTCTTGCCTTTGGTAGGAAGACTCAACTTTTCGAAGAGAATATGCGACAACTGCTGGGTGGAATTAATGTTGAACTCCCCTCCCGCGACTTCAAAAATCTCGCCTGTCAGGGCTTTCAATTTTTTTTCCATCTCTTTTGAGAGTTCAGAGAGAAAATCAGGATCGACACGAATTCCCTCCTCTTCCATTGAAGCGAGGACCTTTATCAAGGGAAGCTCTATTTCATAGTACAGATTATTCAGTTCACGGGTATGGATGAGCGGCGCCAGCGCTCCCCGCAACCTGAAGGTGAAATCGGCATCCTCGGCAGCATAGAACGTGGCCTTGTCGACCGGCACTGTATCAAATGTCTTTTGTTTTTTGCCGCTACCGATCAAATCGCTTATCGGCTGCATCCGGTAGTCAAAGTATTTCAATGCCAAAAAACCGAGCGAATGTTGTCGGGACGAAGGATTCAAAACGTATGAGGCCAACATGGTATCAAAAGAGATGGGATTGAAATCGACATCATAGCGGTGAAGCACCTCAAGATCATATTTGATATTCTGTCCGATCTTTTGAACTTTGGGATCCTCCAACAGCTTTTTGATTTCTCCAATGGCTTCATCAAAGGGGAGATTAGTCCGGCCTATCCCTGAATGTCCCAACGGGACGTAGTATCCCACCCTGGCGCCATCACTCAAAGAGACCCCCACCAGCTTAGCTTCGAGGGAATTGAGAGAGGTTGTCTCGGTGTCAACTGCAATCTCTTTTTTCGAAGAAAGGAGTTTCACCAGTTTCTTCAATTCATCGAGGGATGAGATTGTCTTGTATGTTGCTTTGGCAACCTCAGTCGGTTTCTGAGGAAGCCCCTCGGCTTCGGGGAGAATTTGTCTCAAAAGAGTGTTAAACTCAAGTTCCAGAAATAATCTCTTGGTTTCTTCGTAATTGATGGGTCGCCGTTTTAGTTCTCGAAAGTTGAACGTCATGGGCACATCGGTACGGATAGTAACAAGCTCTTTGGATAGCTTTGCTATGTCTATATTTATCTTTATTTTCTCACGTGTTCCTTTAGCCTTAATCTGTTCAACGCCAGACAAAACATCTTCAAGGGAGGCAAATTGTTGGAGTAAGGTATCAGCCGTCTTGGGACCGATACCGGCCACTCCGGGGACATTGTCGGAGCTGTCTCCCATCAGGGCCAGTTTGTCGATCACTCGCTCAGGGTAAACTCCAAATTTTGCCTTCACCTCCTCCCGACCCATTTTTTCAGGGGCTTCAGAGGCGGTTTTAGGGTTATAGACTTTGATGTTGTCAGTGACCAGTTGGAAAAAATCCTTGTCGCCAGTCACACACCAGACTTCAAAACCTTCTTTTCCCGCTCTTTTGGCAATCGTGCCGATAACATCATCAGCTTCGTAGCCGTCCAATTCAAAATACGGAATGTTTAAGGCATCGATTGCTTGACGAATGCGGGGCAGTTGATCAACCAATTCCTCCGGCATTTTGGCGCGGGTGGACTTATACTCCGGATATGCTTCGTGGCGAAAAGTGGGCTGTTTGGTGTCAAACGCCACAGCCAAGTAGTCCGGGTTTTCCTCGCGGATAATTTTCTGCAGAGAATTGACAAAGCCAAAGGTCGCTGAGGTGTTCTCTCCTTTGGAATTGATCAGAGGATTTCTAATAAAGGCAAAATAGGCACGGTAAAAAACAGCTGAGCCATCAATAAGAAACAGAGTTTCCCTCTTCGCGCTCATACATACAGCTTTCTGTGCTTGATGTATTCCCTTACTGGCGATGGCATCAGCTTGTCAAGTTCTTCTGTAGGTACGTTCTCCTTGAGCTTGCGTCTAATATCAATCGAGGATACATCAACAAGACTGGTTGGCACCAACTCAACTCTTTCACTTGGCAATGCGGCAAGTTGCTTCTCGTTGTATCCCGGACGTGATCCAACCAGTATCTTTATCTCTTTAAAAATTAGTTCTGGGTTGTGCCATTTGTCCAATTCCGTGAGATTATCAGCTCCCACGATGAAGTAAAACATAGTTCGAGGATACTGTAGCTTTAAGGCTCGCACCGTGTCGAGTGTATAACCGCTCAGATCTTTCTCGCTCTCGATTTCGCTTACCACTAAATGGTCATCTTCTTGAATTGCCAGTTTCAGCATTTCCAAACGATCCATATACGAAGCATGACAGCGACTCTTTTTGAATGGGTGTCTGATGGAGGGAACGAGCAATACTCCTGTGAGTTCTTTTTGGAGATAAATCTGATTCGCTAGTGTGAGATGTCCGATGTGAACTGGGTCAAAGGTCCCTCCCAGTATCCCCCACTCCCCTCCTTGGTCAGGACTCAGCTTCATTAACTTGCGGTTCTTGCTTTGTGATCCGGTGGATTTTTTCTAGATAATTATTTGCCTTTTGGGTCCGGCCGTTATGCGGATAGTCCGTCTTGAACGCTTGAAGCCTCTGCTCAGCGAGTGTGTAATCGCCGTTTTTGAAAGCTGTCTCGCCGCTTTTGAAAGCCGCTTCAATAGCCTGCTCGGCGGCCTTCTTGGCCAATTCATGGCGGGGAAACACGGCTCGGAAGTCTTCAAACTTCTGGCGGGCTTCGTCAAACCGCCCCAGCTTGAATTCCATCTCGGCGAACTGATAACTCGCCTGGGCGCCATATTCGGTGTCGGTATAATCATCGATGACTTTCTGGAAATATATCTTAGCCGCAGCAATAGCCTGATTACCATACATGCTCTCCAAACGTCTATAGACAACACCGCTCTCGTACAACTTCTTGGCCACTTGTGTCCTGGCCGCCGACAAATACTTGCGGGCATCACCAATCAGTTTCGATTCGGGAAAATCTATAATGAAATCTTCGAGCTGGGTGATAGCATCTTTGAGTTCAGCTTGGTCAAGCCCGTAGTGCCTGGGCGTTGATTCAAACGCTGAAACTGCTTTCATGAATATAGCCTGCTCAAAATAAACCGAGGCAGGATAATTAGTGATCAAACGGTTAAACTCAACGCCTGCCAGCTCATACTCCTCATTGCCGAAATACGATAGAGCCAGAAAGTACTGAGCGCTGTCAACAATCGCTTCGCCCGGATAATTGTATACAACTGTCTCGAACAGCTCTACCGCCTTAAGGTACTTTTCCTTCTCATATGCCTGCTTACCCAATTCAAACAGCTCTTGAGCGTTTAAGGTAGCCAGCGATTTCGACCCGCCGCACCCAGCGGCCAGTACCACAAGAAAATACAGCGCTAGCCATGTTATAACAAACAGAACACGGCGTATCCTCAAACCTTGTAGGTCTCCTTGAGCATCTTGTAGGTTTCAACTACTTTATTTAAATAGTCCTTGGGAACAGGCTGGTCCTTGCGCAGTAAACCCCGCAAGCGCGATTCGCCAAGGTTATAAGCCACAAGCGCCTGCTTGATATCGCCAAATTTCAGAATTTGTTCAAAAAGATGAAATGTTCCCAGCTTGATATTAGCCTCGGGTTCAAACAGGGTCTGGGAGCCTTCCCACTCAACACCGGTGCGTGTCGCCACATCTTCACCGACAAACGGCACTACCTGCATCAGGCCACGAGCACCAACAGGCGATTTTTGACCCTTTTTGAATGAGGATTCGGTCAAAATAATGGCCATGATAAACATTGGGTCGTACTGGTACTTTTTACTCTCGGTATAAATGACATCCGTGAGCTTTCTCACTTCATCATCGCTGAAGCCAATTTGGAAATCATCAATAGCCTTAAAAATCTGAAGCTTCTCTTCCAACTCACTGATTCGCTTTTGCTGAAATGATATCTGTTTTTCAAGATCAAACTTCTCTTTAACCAGATACACCAGCAGACTGGACTGAAGCAGATATACGACCACCAGCAGGGAAGCAATCGGCTTGGAAAGAAAGATGCCGAGTTTCTCAAACTGTATCATCCGTCACACCTCTCCTTTGGCGCCTCTCAAATCATACCCGTCAGCCGAGTAAATCCGCACCTTGACAATATCTCCTCTGGCCAAGCCATTCCCTCGCACGAAAACTTCCTGGTCAATCTCAGGACTGTCGCCGCGCGTTCTACCGATAGCTGTTGCATTACCGTCTACCGAATCAATGATAACTTCCTGAACCGTCCCTATCAAGGACTCATTTTTCGCAAAGGCGATATCGCGCTGGATGGTCATTAACCTGTCCTTCCGTAAAATCTTCTCTTCATCCGGCACTTGATCTTTCAGAGCATCAGCCGGTGTTCCTTCTTCACGGGAATAGGTGAACACACCCATCCGGTCAAACTCATATTCGGTCACAAAGTCCTTTAATTCCTTGAAGCGCTCTTCGGTCTCCCCAGGGAAACCGACTATGAAGGTTGTCCTCAGCGTTGCATTGGGACTAACCGACCTGATGGTCTTAATCAACTGTTCCACTCCTGCTCGATCGATCTGACGTCGCATAGCTGAGAGAATATCGGAGTTTACATGCTGCAAAGGCAAGTCAAAGTAGTTGAGGGTCTTATTGCCGGACGCCAGGTACTCAATGAGTTCCTGATCCAATTGGGCCGAATAGAGATACAACAAGCGAATCCACTCAACCTGTTCAATCTTATCAAGCCCGCGAAGGAGATCAACAATAGTCGGTTGACCCTTTAGATCGTAGCCATACAACGTTGCGTCCTGAGAAACAAGAATCAACTCTTTCTTGCCGTTGTTGGCAAGAAACTCAGCCTCTTTCATAATCGAATCCATAGGGAGGCTTCGGTACCTACCCCTAATGCCTGGAATAGCGCAAAAGCTGCACCGGCGGTTGCAGCCATCGGATATCTTGAGGTAAGCATACGGATAGCTGTCAGAAATACTGCGGCATTTGAAGCTCAGGTAACCAAGTTTGAGTGACTCCACCCTGACGCAGGTATTGCTTCTGGAAGAGGAGCCAACCGCCCGTGCCAGTGCATCCAGTTCTCCCAGCCCGAAGGCACCGTCCAGCTCCGGCATGCCGGCTAAAAGATGGTCACCATAACGTTGAGAAAGGCACCCCGTAGCGTACAAGGTCCTCAGCCGGCCGCTTTTCTTTAACTGTCCCAAACGCAGGATCTCATTGATCGACTCCTCTTTGGCCGGCAGGATAAACCCGCACGTATTCACAATAACGGATTCCGCCTGCAGGGGATCGCCAACCGATTCATGTCCGGCCTCAACCAGACGGGCTAAAATATAGTCGGCGTCGACGTCATTTTTGGGACAGCCAAGCTTGTGTACATAAAACTTCACGATGTTACAACCTAACTTTTTCCACCGAATCAGGAAAGGCCGGCTTAAACTGCTCTTCATTACAGACAGTATCAGCCTCTTGCTTCAAAAATAGAATCACTGTGCGTTCGTAGTTCACATCGTAATACTCAAGCCGCTTTATTTGCAACGCTCGGGGAGCAATGAAGACAGTTGCCGAATCGGGCATATCGCCTTTCACGCTGGTTTTTTTTACCAAACGGTACGAACTATCCGTTCTAATGGGATACACTTCATAAAACTCATCCAGGCGGGTGATAAAAGAAATCTCTCTGCTGGTCTGTTCTTTATGAGCCACCTTTTCTATAACCACCTGATTGTTTTCAGCCGAATAGCTGTATAGATTGTTCCCGTCAAACAGATACCGATCGCCACCAACCACAACGTTATATCGACCGTCTCCGGCAATATACGCCGCCCCCATCACGGAGTCAGTTTGATCAAATACCTCTGATTCTATGATACTCAAGAATTCGAACCGGGTACATTCGGTCCGAGCAAGAAGCTCCTTTATAGCTTCAAATCGGTCAGCACTGGCTATGGTACTGATGCACAAACCTCCCCCTATTATCAATATCGACAATGTTTGTTTCATTACCATATCTTATACGCAGGAGGAAAAGCTCAGTTTTTTTTAGTCTCGGAGGTCGGAGGGAAACCGGAACTGGAGAAGAGAGCGTCCAGGTAAGCTCTATCTACCATCACCTCCCGTGCTTTGGAGCCGTCGAACGGCGAGACTATTCCAGCTTGCTCCAGCTTATCGATCAATCGCGCCGCTCTCTGGTAACCAATGCCCAAGCGCCTTTGCAGCAACGAGACCGAACCCTGCTTGTGACGGATAACTACTTCGCATGCCTCCCGAAAGAGCGGGTCACCAAAATCTACCTCCGGCTCAGAAGCATTACCGGTTGACTGAGAAATACTCTCGAGAGCGAGCATTTCAAGCCCCTGTTCTTTGATGAACTTGACCACCGCCTCAGTTTCCTCGCTGGAAACGTAAGTGCCATGAATTCTTGTTGGCTCCGGCTGGCCGGGATGTAAGAAGAGCATATCACCCCGACCCAGAAGTTTTTCAGCACCATTGGCATCAATAATAGTTCGTGAATCAACCTTTGAAGAAACCTGAAAGGCCAGGCGCGACGGGAAATTGGCCTTGATAAGCCCGGTAATTACATCAACCGACGGTCGCTGGGTGGCCAAGACCAGATGGATGCCGACGGCTCGTGCCATTTGTGCCAGGCGCGTTATGAGCAGCTCCGTTTTGGTGGATGTTGACGACATTAACAAGTCAGCCAATTCATCGACAAAAATCACTATGTAAGGAAGCTGCTTTTCGGGATCATCCTGCTTCTTGTTATAATCCTCGATGTTTCTGACTGAGACATTCGCCAGTTTGTGATACCGGCCTTCCATCTCCACCACCGCTTCGGCAAGAACCCTCTCGGCCCTTTTAGGGCTGGTAACTACCGGTCGGCCCAAATGGGGAATTCCGCGGTACACCGTCAGCTCAAGCATCTTTGGGTCAATCAGAATAAATCGTACCTGGTGTGGGTGGAGCCGGTATAAAAGCGATGTGATCAGGATGTTGATGCACACCGATTTCCCCGATCCGGTAGCGCCGGCGATTAACAGGTGGGGCAGCTTTGTCAGGTCGACCACATACGGCTTGCCGGCAGTTGTTTTCCCCAGTGCCAAAGGTAATCTCAAGTCCCGGTTATTAAACGCTTCAGCAGTCAGTATATCTTTCAGGTAGACTAATTGCGGCCGACGGTTCGGTATTTCCACACCGACTGCCGCCTTCCCAGGAATCGGGGCTATGATACGGATTCGTTTTGCCTTTAGCGCCAGCGCCAGATCGTCTGAAAGATTGACAATCTGATTTATTTTAATGCCGGTTCCCGGTTTGAACTCGTACCGAGTAATAACGGGCCCGGGGAATCGTTCTATTGCGCCATCGATACGAACGCCAAATGTATCCAGTGTCTCTCTGAGCATACGCGCCGTAAAGTCGAGCTCCTCATTGTCAACAGAAGTACTGGGATGTGGATTGTCCTTGAGCAGCTCTAAGCCGGGATAGGTATATGCCATGGATTTGATCTGAAGGGGCTCAGCCGACTTAAGGACCTTAACCCTCCTTTTCTCCTCTCTGGGAAACGACCCCCGAGCAGCAACGCCTTCCGAACTCGTTGAGACATCTACCTGACCTGCATCTTGAATCGAGGACATTTTACGGCTCGGCACTTCATGACGGCGTGCATCGCTTGTTTCTTCCTCTGTCTGCTGTCGCCTTTGCAAAAGACGAAGCCATCTCAAAGAAAAGAAGCTTTTGAGAGCTCTCCTCACAAGATTATATGGTTTTTTCAAAGGCTCGCTGCCAGGCAGAGCAAGCCGTCCAGCCAGAAAAGGCGTTAGGGAAGTGAACAGGATGAGAAAAATCAACAGCGCTCCGCTTAAAAGAATATATGAACCGAGTTCACCCGCCAGTTTAACTGAGATTAGGGTCAGTTTTTCACCTACAAATCCTCCTGAAGCGCCGGTGTCAGCTATCAGAGTACGGTTAGTTATCAAGTGAATGTTATATATTAAGGTCCCCAAAAGCGCTATCAGGAATATCAAAAAGAGATGAACCCGCAAGTGAGCTGCTCTTTCTGAAGCAAAAAGTCGAAGGGAAACGAAAATAATACCAAACGGCAGAAAGTATGCCAGCCAACCCAGGAGAAGCATGAAAAGAAATGACAGGTAAGCACCCAACATGCCCCCTTGGTTTCGATACTGGACCTCGAACGGATTCAGGTGACTGTCAACCTCTCCGGTAAGACGCTTGTCATCCAGGTAACTGTGTGATACCAGAGAGACAAATATAAAAATGGCTACCAACAGCAGAAGTACGCCTAAGGCCTGCTTCTTTCTTTTACTGAAACCTTTTGTACCTCTTTTAGCCATTACTCTATCAAATTCGTCAAACCGCCCCCAAAATGCAATTAATAATTAGCAGAAAAAAGGCAGAGGAAAACCCTCTGCCTCATTGAGAAATTGGAAGGAAGTTACTTGCGAACAGCCTCTTTCAGGTGCTTCCCGGCTCTGAATACCGGCACTTTTGTGGCAGGAATAGTGAGTGCGGCGCCAGTCTGCGGATTACGCCCGGTACGCGCTTTCCGTTTGGAGACCGAAAAAGTCCCAAAACCGGCAAAACTAACTTTCCTGCCTTTCTTCAACTGCCCAGTAATGCCGTTCATGTAAGCCTGCAAGGCTTCGGCAGCCTGCTTTTTGGTGATACCGGATTGCTGGGCCATTACAGCAATCATCTCATCTTTCGTCATACTGCACCACTCCCTGAGCTACTATGGGTTAAAGGTTTCTCATTACAATAGGAAGATAATGGCCACAATAAACAGCAGTCAACAAAAACCATTTGAAAAAAAGCTGAAAAACAGCTTAAATTCAACCTTTTCAACTTCCATTAAGCGGGGCCAGCTACAAAGCAACTTCTAACCTGTTGATTTGTTCCCCTACTAAATCGCCTCGTATCGCTTGCAAAAGTGCGAAGAGAGTATTACGACGTTCCCCGCTAATATGGATTCAGCTGACTGCTTGAGAATAAATCATGATTGTTATCGATCTTTATCTCAGGCAATGCGGTGACGAACAACTTAAATCCGAAACCTCGATTGGAACCGATCGGTACCCAGTACAAACTTCCGGTCCAGCAGTGAATCTTCCGAACGATGTTTACTGAGTTAGATACTGTCAGCTTCTCAACGATATCATAATGTTGCGAATACGTTACTGAAGTAGTGGGGGTCAGATTGAACCCTAAGGTGAATCGTATGAAACTTGATTTTCTGAATTGTTCTTCCCGACCGGACTCCTGGTAACTATATGTCGCATTTAAATTCCACCCTTTCCGCCCCTTTGATTGAGAAGATGAGGTGAGCTGAGTGGCTGAGTCAGCACCTTCCGGTATCGCCTGTGTATCGTCGAACAGAAAAGTCTCACCTGCCAGCCTGAAGATAGCATTAAAGTTAAAACCCATTAAGTATGGAGACCAAAAATTGAGTTCATTGGTTGACGGTTTATAAAATGAATGTGTCATTCCCCCGCTGAGAGTGATATTGCGGAGTGTCGTAATGTGAAATGTTGTACTAAGGTTCGAGTACGGCTTTTCTTGGTTTTCGAAATTGTAGCTGAAACTTGACGTTAACGAGAACAAATCCAAATTTTTCTCCTGCTCACCTCTTTTAATTTTGGCTTGATACAATTGGTTCAAGGAAAACGAAACGGTTGAGCTTTTACTGCTGCCTGCACCGCCACCGGCGTACGCCCTCACTTCCGGATAGCGGTCGATTTTAGGCGAAAAACCATACGAAACGCTTGGCGTGATGACCTGACGCAAACCGACTAATCCAAGCACGTTGGGATAGACTGTGCCGTAGAGGGCGGTCTTGAACGATATTCCTCCGTTGTAAGAGTAGGTCCTATAAATGGTGGAGGCGTCAATGCCGGCCGCAAGCGATTGATCGGTCTCGAAAATCTTAAACCAGGTTTCATTGTAATTAAAATGGGGCGTGAAGATAAAGTATTTGGCTAAGGCGATAGTGGGAAGGCTGATTCGCGGATTGTGGTTGATCTTTGCATACTTTTTACGGCTGCGAAATGACACGGTGTCCTTTGTGGTATCAGATGTGGTAAAAACGGAATCAACAGTGACACGGCTGGAGAAGTTGATCATGGAAGGATTGTAGCGAAACGTGAAATTCTGATACCACTTTTGTTCCAATCGACCTTTATCATTGAGACTGCCGCTCCCGAACGGCCACACTGTCGGCAGTGACAGAGTCATGGTCGGAATCTGATCGGTGCGACTTTCACGGTCGAGATCAACAGTGTGGGTGAAATTGCCCGAAAGCGATGTACTCTTGCCAAACCTCTTGGAAAAGCTTACCTGGGACTTCAGTTGCCGGTTCAACCGTTCATCAATGTTAAGAGAATAATCAGTGTAATACTGGGCGTCTGATTGGAAACTCCCATAGGCCTTGATATTGAAGGAAGGAGAAAAGGTATGGTTGTAGACGCTATTGATCGTCCATCGGGTACTCTCGTTCTCTGCCGCCACGGCTCGGTTAAAGCTTGTTTCCCTGGTATAATTGCCGGAGAGGTAGCCGTCGAATACATACCGTTTCCTGAAGTTTATCCCACTGTTTAAAGTAATAGTCCGGCGTTTTTCATAGTAGTCAAATGACCCCTGCCAATCCCAGTACTCCGAAGCCGCCCAGTAATACCCGACATTTCTAACAAAGCGGTCGCTCCGCTCAAAATTACCGAAAGTAAACGGTAAAAACCCGGAGTGGCGACCTTTTTTCAAGGGGAAAACGTAGTACGGGATAGCAAAAAGGGGAATACGGCCCAAATAAAAAACAACCGGCTTGGCAATGAGTTTGTCGCCTTCGATTAACTTCATCGACTTGGAATAGAAATGGTAATGAGGTTCATTCTTATCACAGGTAGTGTAGGTGCCGCCATCGACGTAAAAGATATGCTTTTGTTCCCGGAATAGCTTATCTCCGTAGTAGAAGCCGGCCTCGTAATCCGATTTGGACTGAACGATTCTGCCCTTTTCCGTCTCGATGGAATATTCAAGATAGTCGCCAAAAACCTCATCAGATTTATCCCGGAGAATTACCGGGATGGTGTTGGGCTGCAATGAACTTGAGTCTGGGTTAGCCGTCTTAGCGCTGTCGGAGTAATCTGAGATCGAATCAATAGAAGCTGAGAAAGCCTCTATCACCTGCCTTTTAGTATCAAACAAAATCCGATAAGCATCCAAGGACACGGCGCCGGATTGAACGTGCGACGCCTCGTGCATCGTTATCATGGAGTCTGTCAGGTCATACTCTATAAAACGGGAACTATAGTCAACTGTATCGACTTTCGCGGGCACAAGAGTGTCTCCGCCGATAAGTTCCCCGGTGACATATGCGCCTACCGCGCCACCGATGACGTCTACTTTCTTGAGCCTCTCCCCTTCCACCGAAAACCTGATAGTGTCGCCGGAGACAGTGTTTTCATGAAACTCGTTAGAACCCCTGGCGGCAGGGTAGTACCAGGAATAGGCCTGGCCGTAACAGAGCACGTTGTCAAGCTCGCCGCCTTCAAAATACAGTATGATCCGTTTCCCTTTCAGGGTGGATCTGTCCATCTCTGAATGAATCGAATCAACGGGTTCAACAAACTCTCCATTGGCTGAATCGATGACGTCGATCGTCCGAAGCAGTTCCTCATCAAAAGAGACTGAGATAAACTCACCTGAAATCTCAGACTGGCCTCTCTTTGCCCGGGGATTCTCAAACAGATCGAGGGTATTATCCTCAACATTCATCACCGCACAATTGGAGAAAGAAGAGATATTTTGGGAAGTGATGACTACCGTTCCGCTGGCTTCAGCTCTTTTCAACTTGGCATCGTACTCAACAAGGTCAGCAATTACTTCAATCATCCGGGAGGAATCTGGGTAGCTCAAGTACACTACTGGTCGCTCTTCCATATAAAAGTAATCTCTTTCCCGGTCGTAGTAGGCGTGAAGCCCCACGGCATACAGTGAATCCGCGTACGACCACAGTTCCACGTTCGAGCCGCGCGCCACAGCCTCTGAGGTAATTACGTTGTAAAACACGGAGTCCGCTGCCAGACGGTACTTGGCATCATCGACAACGACATTTCCCTTTAGATTAACGCTCTCTCTCTTGTGCCAGACCGCGGAGTCGCAGTAGATGCGACCGGTTTCGGTCTTGAAAGTAACATTACCGACAACATAGGTTATGTATTGGTCGTCAGACAACATCACTTCCACCTGGTCCGCATGCTCTAACACGACGCGGCCACTCTTCTGGGCGAGGATGACACTCGGAAGCAAACAAACAACTGCGGTAATCAAAAAACTGGAGAAAAGCTTAACCATCGCTCAGCAGCTTTCTAATTATTTCCCTGTAATAAGCTACTTTCTCTTTTTCGGTGCCGCCGACCTGGGCAAAAAAAGCGCTTCCACCTCCTCTAAGTCCGGTCAATTCGCAGAACTGTTTCGCCAGTTGACTGGCATGTAAACCACTATCAGTTGGAATCGCTATCAAGAGACGGTTGGACACAAGCAAAGCTGCAATCGCCTCGGTCCGATCCGCAATAAGTTTGGCTAGTTGACCGGTAGATTGTTCGTCCGCCAGATCCACTCTCTGACAAACAAGCTTATACTTGCCGCAAGCAAAGGCTTCCGCTGCTAGTTTATCTGCCCAGATCGGCAACAGTTCTTTTTGCAGTTGGGCCATTTCCTTACGCAGAGATTTGTTTTCAGCAGCGAGGTGGCTGATCTTCCCAATCAGGTCCTTTATGTGACAAGTAAACTCGCGAGTCAATTGATCGGTAATAGAGAAGCGGTTGCGGTAATCCTCAAAAGCCTGCCTGCCGGCTATGAACTTCACCAGCGACCGCCCTCGCATCTTTTCCATACCAATAACTTTAAGCATCGCCACTTCGGCAGTACTGTCGCAGTGTGTCCCGCCACAGGCAGACCAGTCGAAGTCCCCGATTTTAATAATCCGGAGTGTCCCCTTTTTCGAAGGAACCTTCCGCAACGGCAGGTTTGCGGCCTCACTGTTTCTTACGAAAAGAACCTCGACCGGGTGATTGGCTTGAATGGTTTCGTTTGCCGTCTGCTCTGCTGCTTCCATCTGCTCTTGAGACACCAGGGGAGTATCAAGCTCCACTGCGGCATATTCTTCTCCGAGGTGTACCGAGATCGTTTCGAAATCATACAAGCGTACGAATGCTTGACTAAGGATATGCTGAGCAGTGTGTATTTGCCGATGCCTTTGCCGACGGTTCTCATCAACTTTTCCGCGGACAATATCGCCCACATTTCCCACAGGCTTGTCTGTAATGTGCCATACCTCATCCGTATCACTTTCAATAACATCTATAACCGGTACACCATTTAAGACACCCATATCATATAGCTGCCCGCCAGACGTTGGATAGAAAGCAGACGTGTCCAAGACCGTAAAATATTTAGTGTTGTGTTCGCCGCAGTCAACGATCTTAGCCTCAAATTCCAACAAAGATGAGTCGTTATAATACAGCCTCTCAGTCATACGGCAAACTCACACAAGGTTAAACGCTGACCGATAATCCAATTCTGTTTAATTCTACACACCAAGCAGTTCAAAGAATCCAACATCTGCTGAAACTCTCTCACCTGATAGTAGTACCTTACCAGGGACACACAAAGGCATTCGTTATGTCGACGGGTCATAGCGTATGCAAAACCATGCCAACAACTCACACCACTTGGTTCACCAACGTGCCGACCTGTTCAATCCTCACTTCAATCCTATCACCCCGCTCCATTGGTGAAATAATCGACGGCGTACCGGTTGAAATCAAGTCACCGGGATAAAGCGTCATAATTGATGAAATATAGCTTATTAGATAGGGAATGCTGAAAATCATTTGCGAAGTGCGGCCGGACTGTTTAACCTCACCGTTCAAAATACCTTCCACGAGCAAATCCCAATAGTCAATGTCAGTGACGATCCATGGACCGACCGGACAAAAGGTATCAAAACCCTTAGCTCGGCTCCATTGCCCGTCCTTTTTTTGCAAATCACGAGCCGTCACATCGTTAACGCACGTCAGCCCAAAAACAGCCTCAGCTGCCTCATCAACGGCAATATTTCTAATCTCTTTCCCGATGACCACTCCCAGCTCAGCTTCGTAGTCAACCCGCTGAGATTGAGGTGGGTACACTATGCTATCGTTCGGGCCAATAACCGCTGAGAGCGGTTTGAGAAAGATTAGCGGGTACGACGGAGCCTTGTCAGCGGAATAAGAGGCCTCGACATGCGCATGATAATTCAAACCAATACAGATGATCTTGGATGGTTCCACCGGAGCCTTAAGGGTGATGTCATCAATGTGAAAGACATCGGACGTTTTCACAATGCCCAGCCAGGGAGCCCTCTCAAGACGCGCTACCGACCCGCCATCGTGTACTCCGTAGTAGACATTTCCGTTACGCCGCTCACAAAAGCGAACAAAACGCTGATTCATATCTCAATCTCTTCAAGCCACCGGTCTGATGCCATCCTGTAATACATGAAATGAATTAACATCTTCGCTCAGAACAGGTCAATAAGCAATCAGACTTGCTTTTCTTTCCATTTGCCCCGCTTGAACCACAGGGCGAGAATGATGGCTTTCACCGTGGTTGTGATCGTCAGCGTCCACCAGACGCCGTTGATGCCCCAGTCAAGCGTAAAGCACAGCCAGTAGGCCAGAGGAATACGAGCGACGGCTCCGGGGATCATGACGATCATAGGCGGAATGGTGTCCCCTGCCCCTCCGAACGCTCCCTCAAGTACTATCTCGATGGCCATCGTTATTTGCGAGAGGCCAAGGATAATCAGGTAATAGATCGCCATTCGGAGCACTTCCGGATTGTCGGTGAAAATCGAAGCGATGCTCGATGGGAGGGTGATAAACAACACCGATATGACAAACGTCAAACTGATAGCAATACCGATCGCTCCCCAGGCACATCTGGCGGCCCGGTCCGGCTTACCGGCGCCCAAATTCTGACCGACCATGGTAGAAGCGGCTATTGAAAATCCAAAGCACATCAGATAGGAAAACGACTCCATGCGGTTGCCGATCCCCATCGCTGCTGCCGCCGTCTCGCCAAACTGGTGGACAATCTTAATGAGAAACCAGTACACAACTACGAATACAATCTGCTGGCTCGCCATGGGGGTGCCGATACGACCTATCCTAAGCATCTCTTTCACTTTTGGCTTTACTTTGCACGGATTACCGATACTGTAGCCAAGGGTGCCGATGAGCATCTTTCTGATCACGACAATCATCCCCACCAGCATAGAAAACGCTGTCGCCACACTGGCCCCGGCAACTCCCCATTCGGGAAAAGGTCCTATACCGAAGATAAGAAGGGGATCCAAAACCATATTTAGAATAACGACCGATACCCCGATTTTCATCGGTGTTCGCGTGTCTCCCGAAGCCCGAAAAACCGCGTAGGCCGTCACAGCTAAGAAGAAAGGAATAGCTGACACAAAGAAGATGCGCAGGTAGGGAACGGCCAATCGCATTGTAAGTGGTCCGGTATCCATAAACGCCAGGATGCTAGGTGACAACAGGTAACCCACGAACGAAAACAGCGCCCCCATACCCAGGGCCATGACCAGTCCTTGCTTTATATAGTAGGCAGCCCGGTCAAGATCTTTAGCACCCACATAGCGCGCTACCAGAGCGGTAATCCCAACACTGATTATGGAAATCAGTGACCAGATGGTCCAGATGACGACCATCGATGAGGTCACGGCATCCTGCGCCGTCGCTCCGAGTTTGCCTACCCAGAAGTAGTCGGTGGTTGACAGAGCAAACTCCATGAACATGCCGGCCACGACCGGAAGCGCCAGAGAAAAGATCGTCTTCGGTATCGAACCGGTAGTGATATGGTCTGTGTTATTCATCGAGCTGTGCCGATTGCAATCTCGTCAATAGGTAATCTGCTACCTTATATCTTACGGTAGGAAACATATTATGTCCGGTTGGCTCGCTGTACAAGCGAAATCAGACAGCGGCGACGTTTTCCACTGGCTTCGTGGCGAAATTAGCTGTAGGGCAGGAGTCCCCGACTCCTGCCATTATCCGCCAATGTCTTGTTGACAAATATTCCACTACTCTGCATCCTACCGTATGTCAAAGTACAGTAGGGCTGATAAAAGGGATGTTTTTATGCAAGCGAAGACAAGGCGAAAGAGACCAACAATTGTAAAGTCAATTAGAGAAATAAACGATCCCATAAAAGGATTAGATCCTCTTGTAAACATTGAAACCAGTATCCTTATCCTTGGAACTTTCCCAGGACAAGATTCTCTTACGAAATCGGAGTATTATGCTGATAGCCGTAATAGATTTTGGCCAACCATATCGGACATACTCGGCATCTACGAAACTGACTATAATATCAAAGCCCGATGCTTGCTGGACTCTGGAATTGGAATGTGGTATATTTTTGCATACGTTCAGAGAAAAGGGAGTTCAGATCGCGGTATAGAAAAAGGTCTCTATTGTGATATTATAGGATTCCTTATTCAGCATCGACACATAAAGCACATAGCGTTCAATGGAAAGAATGCCCACGATTGGCTCCAACAAGATATGCCGGAAGTGCTTAAGGAGTATAGGTGCAAGAGGCTTCAATCAACTAGTGGTAATAATGGGCATTTTAATCATGGTGAAGATTGGAAGAACTATTTTGAGCAGAAGGTACAGTAGTACAGTAGGGCAGGTCTCTCCGAGACCAGCCACCAATTGGCAGGAGTCAAGGACTCCTGCCCTACTGACCGAGTTCAACTCGTGGACACTAAATCCCCAACCTGTCCATCAAATAGTTCGGATTCAGCCTCTCCCCTGTCCCTCGCTCCAATAGTTCCCGCCAGTCGTATCGACTGCCGAAACGGAAATAGTTCTGGATGAGAAACGAGCCGACGGCCGAATTGTCAACGACTGCACCGTGGCTTCTGGTAAGGTAATCCACCGTTTGCGCTGCAATTATGTCGGCTATCAAATAGTTGTGTAAATAGACAGGATGGGTGGTGTATTGGATAATCGCCGCCCATGGCTTAATTTCATCATGTCGCGGTAACATGAGATACTTTTCAAACAGGTCCCAGTAGAGCTTATTTAGGTCGCGGTTTGGGTTTGTGTAGGCTTCATATTCAAAGTATAACCGCAGCAGAGTGGTGCGCAGATATATGATATCCTGTTCTCGTTTGGATGTTAGGTACCGGTCAATCAAACCGGTCGGCATATGCGCATATTCTTCCAGCCACTGCCGCTCATCGCACAGAGCGGCGACGGTCTGAGCCATTCCCTCTGACCAACCGCCCGACAAAGCACTTGCAAAAAGGGCGCGATCCTGATCGGTGTAACCCGAATGCAAAGCATGGCCGATCTCATGGAGCAAAACCCGTGTGCTGTATAGCCCATCGGACAAATTGGCCAGCACTCGCATGTCGTAAGGAGGCTTGATCGTAAAGGCATACGCAAACTGTGATTTGCCCCCACGCGGTTCAAGGTCAAAATAGATGGGAAGTTTGTCAAGGTTGAAACCGAGCTCTCTCAAGCTCCGCTTGATGTACGGCATCTGAGAATCAGCCGGAAAGTAGCGGTCAACCTCCTCGTTAATGTGCGCATAAGCGTAGGCAAAATCCCAAATCTCTATCTCTTGCTGCCTGAGCTTCCTTTTCGCCTCCCCCAGAATCTGTCGATACGGCTCCCCGCTAAGCGAGTCGAGCCGTCGTAAAAGAGATAGGTAATCATCATTATCTATTTTCTGCAGACTGAAGGTCATTGCAAGGAAGTTGTTGTAGCCAAGCTTGCGAGCCTGTTGGTTGCGCAGCCGGAATAACCGCTCCAGACCATCTGCCAACTCCAAACCGATAGAACACCACGCCCGATACGCATCCTTTCGCCGCCCGCGATTTGAATCGGTACGGTAGGTCTTATATAGAAAATCGGCGGTGCGTTGTTCCCCTTCAAATTCAGCCCGATAGTTTATATCAACTGCAGCAAGTGAATCGCGCAACCTTGAAATAGGTCGCTGCGTTTCCACCTGGGATAACAGAAACGTAGTATAAACCAATTCCCACCGGCGCTTATCCACCTCATCAGTCAAAAGATGCTTGCCGCCTTGAAGCTGTTTGAAGGTCTTCTGATCAGAGATGACATAGTTATACAGCCCCCGGTAAAATTCAAGAGAATCAGAATGACCTGCCGTGTAAAGCTCCCACGTTTCCTCGGCAAGGCGATAATCCAACCACTCGAACTTCGCTTCCAGAGAATCAAGGAGGGTAAGGACCTCCTTAGTTGTAAGACGTTGTTCTTGACAGGAAGAAAGCGCTAAGACGCTTACCAACGCCAAGAGTAATGACAGGGTAATCCTTCTCATTCTACTCGTCTTTTAAAGTATCGGCAAAATACGAGAGCGCCATAGCATACCCGTAGAACCCAAAACCGACTAAATGTCCAACGCAAACGGGTGCGATGACGGATTTATGGCGAAATTCCTCGCGAGCGTAGATATTGGACATGTGCACCTCGATGGTATCAATTCCAACCGCGGCAATAGCATCACGCAGAGTATAGCTGTAATGAGTGAAAGCGCCCGGATTAATGATCAGGCCATTGGCCTCAAAGGCTTCATGATGCAAATAATTGATTATTTCACTCTCAGAGTTTGACTGGAAGAAACTGACCTCAACGCCCAGCTCCTTGGCCATATCGGCCAGTCTGCCGTTGAGCTTATCCAGCGTGTTAGTCCCGTAGACCTCCGGTTCCCGTTTTCCCAATAGGTTCAAATTCGGGCCGTTAACAACCAAGATTCGAGGCATGCTTACCTCCTTCAGATTCGTATATCATCAATGTCTTCTTAAGCGACGCTGCTACCAATTTAGCGCTTACACTACCGGCAATAGAAGGTTGGCCCGGCATTTCAAGCAAGACAAATCTTTGTTTTGCGCCGACTCTCTTTTTATCGAGTTGCATCGCTGCCATAGCCTTCTCGAAGCTGATCTTTCGATGCGGGATGAAACCAACTACTTGTTCTATAATTCGGCGGTAATCGGAAAGGTGTTCAGCACGTTTCGGTTTTAACAGACAACTCAACTCTACGGCAGCAAGAAGACCGAGAATAACGGCTTCACCGTGCAACAGTTTTCCGTAACCGACTGCATTTTCTATAGCATGGGCAAAGGTGTGACCAAGGTTCAAAATCATCCGCGGCCCAGACTCCCGTTCATCCTTCGTAACCACATCAGCCTTGTAGGATGCGGACAGATAAACAAGTTTCCTCAGAACTCTTTCATCGTAGAAATCGTTTCCTGAAAGGTATTCGTCAATGATACGCAGCATCTTAGCACCGACAAGTCCGCCGTACTTCACCACTTCTCCCAAGCCGGCTAATAAATGTCTGGGCGGTAGAGTGTTCAAAAAGCCGATGTCGCAGAAGACAAACGACGGTTGCCAGAAGGCGCCAATCAGATTCTTGCCGCACGGATGATTGATACCCGTCTTGCCCCCAATAGCGGCATCGACCATCCCCAGCAGGGTCGTGGAAACAATACCCCACCGAATTCCCCTCATGGCCGTCGCAGCGGCAAAACCAACCAGGTCACTTGTGACTCCACCGCCGCAGGCCAGAATAAAATCTGAGCGACTGATTTTTTCGTTAAAGAGAAAAGTGTAAATTTTATTGAGGACCGAGGTAGACTTTGATTTTTCTCCGACAGGTATGACCATTTCTACCGTGTGATATTTGTGACGTTTCAACTGTGACTTCAGTCGCTGGCTGTGAAGAGCATAAACCTGGGCATCATAAAAGACAAAAAGCCGCCCTTCGGCGACGTGTCGTCGCAAATACTTCTCAAGCTGAGAAAGAAGGTCGTGCCCCACTACAATCGGATACGTTCGCTGACCGAGATTGACATTAATGATGGACATCATAAGACCGTATTTTTCTGTGCAACTGTCTCAAAGCCTCACTAACGCTCTTATCTGTTGTTGAAACCTTTATGTCAGCTATCGCGTATCCCTGCTGTCTCTGATTGAGAAGGTTCTCTATTCTCTTTATTACGGCCTGTCGAGGCGTCTCCCTTTTAGCCAGTGATACTCGAAGCAGAGGGCGGTCTGTTTTGTTTTTCATCCTTCGGTATATCTCTCTAACTGAGCAACTGATATAAACCACGACACCGTGCTGCCTTACAATATCCCTGTTTTTGCGGCTTTGAAAAGCTCCTCCCCCAAACGCAATGACCATCCTCGACCTGCTATGGTTTAGCAACTGGCTAATGACGTGCGACTCAAGGTGACGGAATGCAGTTTCACCATCATCATAAAAGATTTGATCGATTGACTTGCCACACCGCTTCTCAATCAGACTGTCGGTGTCATAGAACTTTGCCCTCAGCAGTCTGGCCAATTTCGGACCCAATGTTGACTTACCCGACCCAGAGAAGCCAATCAGAAATATGTGCTTCCTACTCGTCACGAACAAGATGATCTTTCACGGTGAATTCCAATAAAGGCGGCTCAGCCGCCTCCAAATACTTTTTCGTAGACCGGTTCAAACGGTACGGTCTCTCCGGTCCAGATGCTAAAAGAACGTACGGCCTGTCCTACCAGCATCATAGAACCGTCTATAGCCACTAAACCATCCTCACCGGCTTTATGTATCAACTTATTGCCCGCATTGTAGTTCAAGTCATAGTAGAGCTTGCCGTGAGACCAATCAAACTGATCCGGCAACGGACTTTCATCAGGATAGTTACATCCCCCTAAGGGGGTACAGTTTACGATAATACCGTAATGCTCATCCCGCCATTGGCGTCTATAATGCGCTCCCTCCCTAACAAGGGTGATGCTGATATGTGGTATTTGCTTCTCAAGCGATAACTTGAACTCCATCAGCTTAGCTTCAGTGCGACCCCACACAGTAAATTCCCGGACTTCAAAGTCGGTGTATAAGCTGTACACCACAGCTTTGGCGGCTCCCCCACAACCCAAAATCAGCGCCGTGCCGTGCTTGAGTCTGTCACTATATTTTCTCAACGGGAGACAAAACCCAAAACAGTCCGTGTTGAAACCATAAAGCTTCCCGGAATCATTTGAAATGGAATTGACGGCACCCAGGGCTCTGGCTACAGCATCAACGTCGTGAAGATGTTGCATCGCTAAGTTCTTATAGGGAATAGTAACCGACAATCCCTGCAAACCGTCTTTTGTTAGTTGAATAAACCGACCATGAAAGTTTGGTGGGGGTATGTCAAAAACCTCAAAACTACCGTCGATTCCTTTAATTGAAAATATAGCCTGAAAAACATCCTTAGAGAGAGAGTAGGAGATTTGGTGGCCGATTAAACCACATCTATAAGTGTTCGTCATAAGACAATGGCATGAAGTAGGTTATAGAACTCGGCGCAGGACGCACTGACGACCGAGTCATCTTCGATAGTCGAAGGGCCAACCAGGAAAAGTGCCGCAATAGAAAACGCCATTGCGATTCGATGATCCCCGAAACTCAGAAAATCAGCTCCAGAAAGGTCCTTTCCTCCATCGATAACCAGCCCATCTTCTAATAGACCGCACTTCACGCCCATCCTCTGCAAGTTCTTGGAGATAGCTGTCAGGCGATCGGACTCTTTAACTCGCAACTCCCCGGCATCACGTATAACGGTTGCACCCTCAGCAAAAGCAGCTACAACAGAAACAATAGGAATCTCATCAATTAAACCTACCGTCAACTCGCCGGAGATCTTTTTAGGCTTGAGCTGCCCGCCGGTGACTGTGACTCTGCCCCGCGGTTCCCCTGAGATAACGGTTCTGTTTTTTATGTTAACATCGCAACCCACTGACTTTAGGTAATCAAGGAAAGCGGTCCGGGTTGGATTAAGCCCCAGATTTTCAATTGTGATTGACTTACCTGATATAGCGGCTGCCGCCAGGAAATAGGCGCCGGTGGAAATATCTCCGGGGATATCGATAGTACCGCCCGTCACCTGCGCTTTAGAAGAGACTTTGATCTCCTTTTTGAAAGTTTCCGGCATCTGCATCTTTCTCTTGCGGGGATCAAGCGGGTCCGACACCATCACTGGCTTTATTTCACGAACGGAGACCCCATCACCAATCTCTCTGAGCATCACTTCAGTGTGGTCTCGCGTAATCGTATCTTCACGGATAGTGACTGCGCATGACGAAGCCAGTCCGGCTAACAGTATGGCAGATTTCACCTGCGCTGAGGCAACCGGCAGATGATATTCGAATCCGCCTGAGGCGGACAGCTTCCTGCCTCGAACTCTCATGGGCAGGTGACCATCTTCTGCAAAGAACTCAGCTCCCATTGCCGTCAACGGCTCGATGACACGTTGCATTGGCCGAGACTTGAGCGATTCATCACCAGTCAGCGTCACCTCCACATTGGAACCGGCGACAATACCGGCTAACAAGCGGGCCGTAGTCCCCGAATTGCCGCAGTCGATTATACTCCCCGGCTCGATTGAGATAGAGGCAGGTGGTGTTAGAACTAACGTATCATCTTCAGTGTCGACTTTCACTCCGAATCGTTTGGCAGTTTCCAACGATGTCAAGCAGTCTGTGCTGCGGGGAAAGTTCGTTACTCTGATAGGACCTTTGGCGAGAATGGAAATCAGGGCCGCCCGGTGGCCGATAGACTTATCGCCGGGAAGACGGATGTTCCCCCTGATCCTTCTGGCAGGTTTCAAGGTCCTCTTCATGCGCACGACCTGCCCAGCACACCAGCAATAGCCCGGATTTCTCCCATCAACCGGACAAACATATCGGGCGTGATCGACTGTACTCCATCCGAGAGAGCGCCAACCGGATCGTGATGAACTTCAACCAACAGGCCGTCGGCACCCGCAGCAACAGCGGCTCGGGACATCGGAAGGACTTGGTACCTTTTGCCGGTGCCATGACTGGAGTCAACTATCATCGGTAAGTGACTGATCTGTTTGACCGCCGGCACAACCGACAAGTCAAGAGTATTGCGGGTGTGATCAGCAAACGTTCGTACGCCGCGTTCGCAAAGGATCACGTTGTGGTTTCCTTCAGCCATGACATACTCGGCTGCCATTAGGAACTCCTCTACGGTGGCTGACATCCCTCTTTTCAATAGGACCGGATTCTTCTTGCGTCCGGCCTTTCTCAGCAATGAGAAATTCTGCATATTGCGGGAGCCGATCTGGATGATGTCGGCATAATCGGCAACCAAGTCCATGGCTTCCGTATCCATCGCTTCGGTCACAATCATCAGCTTATACTTTTCTCGCACCTCCGCAAGAATCTTCAGCCCTTCTTCCCCCAATCCCTGAAAGCTGTACGGTGAGGTGCGCGGTTTGAAGGCACCGCCGCGAAACACCTTGGCACCTGCTTTGGCTACCTGCTCGGCGATAGTCATGCATTGCTCACGACTTTCCACCGCGCACGGCCCCGCCATGACAACTAACTCCAAACCACCGATCTTTACCCCATTTACTCCAACAACACTGTCATCCGGATGAAATTTCCGGCTCACCAGTTTATAAGGTTGAGTGAGATGGATAACATCCTCGACTCCCGACTGGGTCAGAATCCCATCAGGATCGACTGGAAACCTGTCACCGGTCACTTCAATAGTAGTTCTCGAAGCACCTTCCATTGGGCGTGCTTTTAACCCCATTTTCTCGATTTCCCGGCATACCTGAGCCACCATGTCGGGGGTAGCTGTGGTTTCCATTACGACAAGCATTGACAACTCCTGCCTGCTACCGCACCACGAAGAGGTACTACCTCATCTTTTCCAGCCAGCCTCTCGTTCATCATGATCCTACCACAAATCGACTCCCCTTGTCACATCTCCTCCGGCGCCTGAAGTCCCAATAGATAGAGGCCTTCTTTGATGACAATTTGGACCGCCTTTACCAAAGCCATTCGCGCTGCCGATAGTTTATCATTGTCTGATATTATTTTGTCAATCCTCCCTCCGGCATCCTTGCGCTGATACACCTTATTAAAAGCCGCCGCCAAATTCAGCAAGTGCGCCGAGATAAAATACGGATCGTAGTTCTTGGCAGCATTACTGACGGCCTGAGGGAAATCGGCCAACAACTCCACTACCAGCTCTTCTTCCTCGTTGTTCAACAGCGAATAGTCTACTCCAGAGACAATTTCATCAGGATAACGCCGCATCAACGAGCACAGCCGAGCATGGGTATACTGAAGATAGGGCCCGGTCTCACCTTCAAAATTGAGAACCTCATCCCAGTTAAAATTGACATCCTTCTGGCGCCGAACCGACAACTGAGAGAAGACCACTGCGCCCACACCTATCATAAGGGCTGTTGGGTGTTGTAGCCCGAGTGCCGTCTGAACAGATACTTCCTTAGTGAACAATTGAGGGTTCTTTTCAACGATTCTTTCCGAGGCCAGCTCTACGGCTTTCCTTAAAACATCCTTTAGAATGATGATATTGCCACGCCTGGTGGACATAGCTTTTTCACCGAATTTCACCCATCCGAAATCAACATGCTTGACCCGACCGGTCATACGTTCCAAATCCGGCAAATTTTCAGCTTCTTCCAGCAAGGCCATGACCTTGAAAACCTGCTTGAAATGATCGGATTGAGCTGAACCGACCACGTAAAGCGACTCATAAAACCGATAGGTTTCCCAGCGATAAACCATACCTGCCAGCTCCCGCGTGGCATACAGGGTGGCCCCATCAGCTTTCCTCAGCAGACAGGGAGGCAGTTGAGGATCATCCAGTTCTACAACCAGCGCTCCCTGGGAATTCTTTGCCAGACCGGCTTTACGCAAGCGCTCAACAACAGGTTCCATTTTATCGTTAAAAAATGACTCCCCTGTAGTGGAGTCGAACTCCACTCCGAGTATCCTGTATACCTCATCAAACTCCCCCAGAGAAATATTCTTGAATTTATCCCAAAGAGCAACGGCCCCTTTCTCACCGTGTTCAAGGTCCTTGAACGCCCCGCGGGCCTGCTCATTCAAGGAGTCATCTCTTTCAATCTCTTCGTGGAATCTAACATATAGGCCATACAACTTTTCCACTGCGTCTTCATCGAGTTCGATTTCACTACCCCACTTCCGGAAAGCCACTATCATCTTGCCGAATTGTGTTCCCCAGTCACCAATATGATTGATCCCCACCACCTGATACCCGAGTTTTTC
>Ga0315551_10000558_pt1 | contig 29628 bp, 22 predicted proteins | sample SalMarSW160290MG_FD_203678 | JGI IMG/M metagenome (GOLD analysis project Ga0315551, IMG submission 203678) | Salt marsh sediment microbial communities from the Plum Island Ecosystem LTER, Massachusetts, United States - Salt Marsh Sediment SW1602-90 ...
ATGTGCTATGGTTCCAAGCGCTGGACCAGTCTTCCGGTTCGTTGGCAGTGTTACCGTCATTGAAGACAAAGTCCCACTCAGCCAGAAATCGACCTTCGGCGAAGTGGGGCGCAAAAACCTCGTGAGACTTCCGGAACCCGGTGTCAAAGATCGCCAGGGTCACGCCTTCTCCGTGGTACCCTTTCTGGTGAACTGTCGGGACGTTAATCTGGGCTAACTGGTCATAGGAGTTGCCGTAATCAAGGGCATCGGGAGCCAGCGATTGACGATCGGGGGCTTCAAAGCCACTCGGCTCGGCTGGTACCGGCTCCTTTCTGAAAGAAATAACCGGCTTAATCTCAGTCACGAATGGCAGCGTTCCGATTCCGTCGAGTTTGTCGAGAGGGATCTCAAAACTGGCGGCGTTGAGCCATCGAGAGGTTCGTCGGTGTTTTGCTCCGAGATTGATGACGGCGTCAATATACTCTTGGACTACCGGAAGGTCGGCAAAAACCACATGATCCAAACCTACTTTGGCTCGCCTCCTTAAGACTTTCTCGCTAAACCTAACAGAACTGGCTTTCGCGTTGAACTGCTCTTTGGTAAAAACGCCTTTGTCAGTGAAAAAGACCCAGATTTTGGCTGTCTGTTCCCCATCCCGACTCAAGTAACTTCTCACGTTATCAGAAATGGGTCCTGGTGCTTTTGTCAGGACGACTGGTTGGTCAGTCAAGCAGGGGACAATATTTTTGGCCCATGTGGCAGATGTTGTAAATAATAATGTGGTCCAAATTAGGGTGACAGCGTATAGAGTAGGTTGGATATGATGTTTCATCAATGGTTCCTTTCGTCGAGGCCTTGAGGCTAACTCTTTGAGTTGTAAGACACGTAACTAATTTTAAGTTACACCAATTTCATTTTTTGTCAATGCCCAAATTGGTGGTTTCCTACTGGTATTGGCTTTTTCCCATACTTCTTAGTTGAAATAGACGACAAATAACTCCTCAGTTTTGGCTTTCCAGACGGCATACCCTATCTAAGTTCTTAGTAGGCAAGCTGGTTTTGCCAATAGAGAATTCAACGCTCCTCATTTTTCAAAGAAGGGCACATGTTATGCTGAGTTAACTTCAAGCAACAAGGGCAAAAGTACCCTGAAGTTATGCTGAAACAGCAGTTGAGCATCTGCTGACTGCATTTAGGGTTTAATGGTGAAGAAAATGAAAAGAAAGTTCAGCTCCCCAATTGGCATTACTCTAATTGAGCTACTCACCACGGCTATTATAATAGGGATTGTCTCAGCCATGGCGGTACCGAGGTTCCAGGCAGCCTGGGAAAGAATCAAGTTCAGAAGTGCTGACCGGGATATCATATCGACCCTTCGTCTGGCCAGATCGATGGCTATCACCGACAAAGAGCAGTATGGCGTCTTTTTTGACGGCAATGCCCTAATGATTACCCTCTTCAAAGACCTTGTGAATCCCGGTAGCGTTGTTTTTGAGACTGGCGATTCCGTTGTCCGAGTGGATACTCTACCGCCTGAGTTTAATTATTTGGGGACCGACGTGTCCAACAACGTCCTGGTTTTTCAACCCAACGGTTCGGCTAACTTCACCGGTGGTGGCAATATCGTGGCTATGGCCTCTACTGAGGTTCTGATAGGGATCCAAAGTCACAATGTGCTGGCTTCGACCGGACGGATTCAATCGAGTTCCAGTTATTACTAAAGCATTTCACTATTGCCTGCTCTCCACCAAGCCTCTCCTCGAGCTGGAGAGGCTTCTTTATATCCCCCAGTCACTTACCGTTATCCAGTGATTTGTTTAAAGGCTTGATTGGATTAATCCGATAACCATTGTACGGAATTGAGCAAAGGGAAGTACCTGCGGTTTAGACGCCGCCGCTGCGGATTTTTTTGAAGGCGTCATTAAGCAACGAGCAATTGTGCCGATACACGGAGCATAATAAAAACACCTGAATTCAAAGCAAAGAGTTGCGTATGATGTTCTCGCGCAAAAGTAAAAGTGGCGTTGGACTGGACATAGGCGCCAGTTCCATCAAGCTTGTAAAACTGGAGCATACCAAGTCAGGATACTCCGTCTCTGCTATTGGTATTCGTGAGTTGCCGCCGGAAGCAATTGTTGCTGATGAAATCCGGGACCGAGAGGCAGTCATATTCAACATTCAATCTCTCATTGACCAGACTGATCCCAAAATAAAGGACGTCGTGGTAGCAGTCTCAGGGCACGGTGTTATCACCGACCGGTTTACCATCGACAAGAAGACCGGAGCAGAGGCCGAGCAGGCCATCCTGTTTGAAACGGAGCAAAGAGCGCCCTTCGATGTTGACGATGTCTCTTTAGACTACCACATCATTAATGTTGATGAGGATACAAACAAGATGGATGTTTTACTAGTAGCTGCCCGCAAGGAGTACCTGCAAACATATCTGGAGTTGATTCAGGACTGCGGCTTACGTCCGGTAGTAGTGGATGATGACGCTTTCGCCATCTTCAACGCCTATGAAAACAACTATGAGGTTGATCCTTCGCGAGTTACGGTGCTGGTAAATATCGGGCATGACGTGACCAATATCACCTATATAGTTGGCGGATTGTATCAGTCAACCCGTGATGTCTCAGCCGGCACACGTGATATCTACAACGCCATTCAAAAGGAGTTTCGTCTCAACCCTGAGTTGACCACTAAGGCGATCAAGGGGGAAATGTCTGATTCAATCGACCAGGATATGCTCAAGGCGACCATTGTTTCGTCCACCGATGAACTGATCTCAGGTCTTGAGTTGGCCTTTTCTTATTTCAAGTCCCAGGCGAAAGTGGATACTATCGACTGGATTGTTCTCTCCGGTGGCGGCGCTCTGGTGCCGTATCTGCCCGAATTCATACAGTCGAAGGTCAATATACCGTTGGAAATAGCCAATCCTCTGCGCAAAATCGATTATGATCCGGAGCTGTTCCAATATCTTCAACCGGAAAAAATTGCACCCCTTCTGACCGTCCCGGTCGGTCTGGCGATGCGGAAGATGAGGTAAGAGTTCCATGATAGAGATAAACTTACTGCCTAGGGAATATCGCAAAAGGTCCGTTGGTATCTCTTTTGGCAAAACTGGACTATATGTGGTTGTTGTTGTCGCCGGTGTTCTTGTGATGCTGATGGGCATCACTCTCTACCAAAGGCACCAGATCAACCAGCTCGAAAGCAACATCAAAAAAGCGCGTCAGAGAGCAGCCATGTTGGAAAAAGACATCAATCTGGTCGATGCCCTGATTGACGTGAAGATCAAGATTAACGACCGGATGGCAGCGGTGGAACAACTTGACAGCCATCGCTCTACTTGGGTCAGGATTCTTGAAAATATTGCCCACAATGTGCCAGAGTTTGCCTGGCTGGGGCATTTCAAGGAAGAGCCCTTACAAGATTCCACAGCTCAATCTGGCCAGAAAACAACTCAGCAAAAACAGTCGAACCAGCCGAACCAGCAAACAGAAACTGCCGCCAATGAGGCGTGGTGGGTGAGAAAAGCTGAAGTTGAAGGATATGCCTTTACCCTGAATGCATTGGCGTCGTTCATGATCAACATGATGCGATCCGATTATTTTGACGAAGTAGAGCTGGTTTCCACTGACGAAGTCAAGCTACAGGATCAGAAGGTGTATGACTTCGTTATCTCATGCAATTTACACTACTTGTCCGATGAGCAATTGAGAGGTCTCATTGCCCAGGCCAACGATCGACCTGGTTCGCGGGAGTCGACAACCGGCCACAGGGGCTTGAACTGAGGAAAAAAGACTATGGACTTCAAGGATGCAAAGACACAGAAACTAGCGTTGGGCGTTTTAGCTTTCTTTATTGTCGTCTATTTTTGGTATACCCGGCTTTACTCCACTTATGACAATCAGATTGACTTGAAAAGCCAAGAGTTTGAAACGATCACCACCAATCTGAGAAATGTGGAGATGAAAGCAAAGTCGCTCGATGCTTTGCAGATCGAGTATACCAAACTGGTCGACAACTACCATGAGATTGAAGCGCTGCTGCCGGAAGTGAAGCAGGTTCCCTCGCTGCTGGTACAGCTCCACACGGCCTCATCATTGACGGGAACCAAGATTACGCGTCTTCAGCCCCTGCCGCTCAAGTCGGAAGGGTTTTACAATATCGCCTCGTTTGAAATCGAAATGACCGGCACTTACCACGATTTCGGCAGTTTTCTCAGCTATATCGCTAATTTCCCTTTTATCGCTAATGTTTCGAATATGGAGTTAACGGCGTTAAATGTAGCTATCTCCAACCCAGTCGGGGGCGAAAATGAGAACCTGCAAGAACTAACGAGGAAAGAAACCATGTCGGCCGTGTTTACTCTTTCTACTTATTTCGTGAAGGAAGAGGAACGGTTGCAGGAGCTTGCCCTGTAGGAGGTGAACAGAACGATGAGAAAAACAGTCAGTGTCATTAGCGCCGTTATATTCCTTGTTATGGGGCAGGCCTGGGCATCGCAGGTGACAAAAGTTTCCCTGCAATCTCAAAAAGACGGTTATACGGTAGTACGCATCGGCGTCCAAGGTACGGTACGCTTTACTCATCAGACGGAACAAGCCAAAGATGGCAAACCGTTCCGGGTTATCGTTGATGTTTTATCTGCCACGCATCAACTTCCGACGAAAAACTTCCTTTCGTTGCCGGAATGTCCGGTTCAGAAAATCCGAACCAGTCAGTATGCGGTCAAGCCGGAGAAGATCGTCCGGATGGTATTTGATATGGAAGAGGAAACCGTCTACCGGGTGGACTCAGATGATTCCTCGATAACCCTATACTTCCCAGACAAGCATCATCGGCAGTTTTCCAATTGGTCGTCATCAATATGGGCAGAGGCGTCAAAGGCCAGCCAAGAGATAACCTCAACTAAGAGCCAGCCGACAGCCGAAGCTGTAACGGGCAGAGCCAACCAGCCCAAGAAGTCGGTTGTGGAAATTAACAAGGCTATCGACAAAGACCGTCTGTTGAGTCTTGCAGAAGAACCTTCTTCCGTACCGACAACTTCCAAGGCCGGCGAGAAAAAACCAGCTTTGGTTCTCGATAAGCAAAAACCTGCCTTTTCCAAAAACTCCCCTTCCGGGAACTCAGCAGCTGTCCAGGCTGCTCACGGAATTCCGGCTGGGCGTCTCGATCTTCCCTATGGCCCGCAGATTGACTCCAGCCAATTTGAACCGCCAACATCTCAGCCTCTCGTAGAGGCTTCGGGTGTCTCGAAGGGTGTAACGAAAGAAACCTCTACCGTCGATAGAGAACAGCCTGGCGCTAAGGAAGCAACTGCCGCACCGGTGAAAAAGCAATTAGCCTTAAATGAGAAACTGGCCACATCAGCCACGGCTGCAAAGACAGCTCCTCCAGAAGATACAAAAAAAGCTAAATTGTCGAGCCAGAAATCCTCCACGGCCACCCCGCAGATTGCCAGTACCGAGCCGGAAGGTAAGAAAGCCAGCCTGCGAAAACAGATTGTGCCTCAACCCCCAGTAGTAAAACAGGGCGAAAGCGAGCTTGCAACACCGCAAGTACCCGTCAAGGTCGAGAAGCCTGTCAGTGGTCAACTAGCTGCAAATGTGCAAAAACAGCCGAAAGCGACTGCTTCAGCCTCAAAAGAACCGGCTGTCAATAAGGCGCACGATGAAACCGGTCAATCCGTTTTGACATCCTCATCTCCAAGCGCCCAGCCGGTATCAAGTGCCAGTGCGAAAAACAAGGTTACCGAAAGTACCTCCAAGGCCGCTAATAAAGATCAGACAAGTAGCAGGCAGGATTCCACGGCCACATTGAAAGATCAAAAAAGCACAAGCAAGAAAAAGTCAACGTCTCGTTTTCGCCGCAGCCCAACCCAACCAACTAAGATAAAGGGAACACTCGTGGCTGAGTTTCCCAAGCGGTTGGTGATTAAGTACAAGGCGAAGGGATACCGAGACCCGTTCGAAACTTTGATCAACGAGGGCAAGAAGTACAATAATCCAATCGAGCAAAGAGTACCCAACGTGGAGGGTTTGAGACTGGTTGGGGTTCTCGAATCTGAAGCCGGCGTCAATAGTGCTTTGTTTGAAGACAAGGAAGGATACGGCTATATCCTCAAAGAGGGTGACAAAGTGCAGAAGGGGTACGTTCTGCGGATTGAGCATGAAAAAGTGTACTTTCAGATATTTGAATACGGGTGGAGCCGCACGCTGGCTTTAAACATTGACGAAGATTGATGAAAGGTAGGTACAGATAATGGCGAAGAAACGATGCAAGAACCTGCTGGTGCTGTTGGGATTGGTGATTATCGTCCCGGCAGTCCTTACATCGGTTGGTGCCGATGAAAAGCCGAATCCGTCCACGCCAATAAAAAACTTGCAGTTCCAATCAGCCGATATCAGGTCGGTCCTGACGTTTCTGGCTGACTACGGCGGCGTCAATGTGGTGGTCTCTCCGGAGGTGAGCGGGACGGTGACGATCAAGCTCAGCAACGTCATGTGGCGAACAGCGATGGACATTATCGGTCGCACCTATGACCTCGCTATCGTTGACGAGGAAAGCGGTTACATTCGTGTCCTTCCGGCGGAAACGTACCGCAAAGAGGTTACCGAGCAAGAAAAACATAAGCTGGAAAAACGCCAGTTGGCCGAGCTGGAAACCAAGATCGTAAAAATCTCCAATTCGACTTCTGATGACGTTGTTAAAGCCGTTCAATCACTTTTGACGGATCGGGGACAGGCCACGAGCGATGTGCGGTCGAATTCCATAATCATCCAGGAAGTGCCCGGCAATATGCTAAGGGTGCTTGAATATATTGCCGAACTAGACAAACCGGCCAAACAGATCAAGATTTCAGCTCAGCTTTTGGAAATCTTCTCCAATGACCTGGAGGAGTTGGGAATTCACTGGACTGCTGAGGGAACCTACACAACCGAATCGGGACGCGAGTACCCCCAGAAAGGCGAGGTGATAGCAGACCGGAGCACTGACGTGGTCGGCCGGTATCGAGTCACCGCTTTGCAGCATGGCTGGTCAGTCGATGCTTATATTGAAGCGATTGTGAACAATGGCAAAGGGAAGATACTCGCTCACCCGGAAATTACGACTGTCGATAACAAGGAAGCCAGAATTCAGATGGGGCAAAAAATTCCGGTCAAGCAGTTCGATCAATCCGGGAACGTCGTGATAAAATTCGAGGAAGTCGGCACCATTCTGAAAGTTACTCCTCACATAACTGCCGAAAATCAGATTCTGATGCACCTCAGGCCGGAGCGGTCAACGTATCAATTCGACCCCAACGGTGTCATCATCAACACCAATAACGCTGAAACCAATGTCATTGTTGCCAATGGGCAAACGGCTGTCATCGGCGGGCTCACCACCGAAGACGAAGTTGAGTCGGAAGTAGGTGTGCCCATTCTGAAGGATATCCCCTTGTTGGGAATGCTATTCAAATTCTCCAACAAGCGAACGGAAAGCCGTGACCTGGTTATTTTTGTCACACCAACTATCGTTGATGAAGAGTTGGCTATGGGGAGATGATGGTGATCAAAACTATTAACGCACAGCAATTCTCACACGGATAGCGTGAAGCTCAAAATAAAGGTAGGCGAAAATATGAATAAACACCCTTGGATACATGGCGTAGCTCTCACGACAGCGCTAATCAGCCTCGCGGTTTTGGTCATTGTGGGATGTTCATCAAAGAGCATGATGGACGAAATACCCGAGGGAACCACCATTTCGGTCACAGCCAGCCCGGACTCCCTCGACACCGGTTCCACGTCGGTTATTGAAGCCACAGTTGAGAACGATGGTGCTGGGCTGAGCAACCAGGTAGTTACCTTCAGTGTGGAACCTACAAATTCCGGCTATTTCACACCTGCAGTTGACACGACTGACGCTGATGGCATAGCCGCAACGGTTTTTACCGCCACCACATCGGGAACGGCTGCAATTGCGGCGACCGTCAGTGGCACCTCTGTGTTTGGTACAGTAGGAGTGACTGTAACGCAGTCGCAGCAGGCCGGTTCCGGGAATGTCGAGATCTCAGTCTCGCCCAGCCTCCTTTTGGCCAACGGGTCTGACACCTCGGTGGTAACTATAACGGTGCGCGACGATCTTGGTCAACCAGCTCCTGACTCCACCATGGTGAGAATTACTGCGGGTGAGAAGTTTGTCGATGTGGATGAAAACGGATACTGGTCGGAGGGTATCGATTCGTTGGTTTTTGATGCCAACGACAACGACCAGTGGGATGCAGTCGGGTTGATTCCGTCAACTGCTTTCACCGCCGGTGGAGGAACGGGACAGGCTGTGGTGAACTACATCGCGGGCAACGACGCACTGACGGTCTATATCAAGGCAACCGTCGATGACAACGGCATTCAAGGCAGCGCCGACAGATCTATTCAGCTTTCACCTGACGCCTCGATCAATTCTATATACTTAGCTTCGGACTCAATCAACTTAGTGGTAAAACAGACCGGCGGTATCGAGTCGGCTTTACTGTACGCCACTGGTTATGACATTAATGGCAACCCCGTGCCGGAAGGCTTGACGATTAATTTCATCATTACCGACGGTCCCGGCGGCGGTGAACATCTAGGGACTGTCGGGTATGGGCCTTACCAGGCAGTCACCAACAGTCAGGGTACTGCCATGGCGTCAATTCATTCAGGGACCGTTTCGGGGACAATTCGAATACGAGCTTATGCCGATACCGTTTTGTCCAATGCCACGCAGGTCATGGTCTCTGCCGGTCCACCGGCTCAGATCGTAGTCGGTTCCGAATACTGTAATATCGACTACTGGGACGACGTATGTGATGAAGTCAAAATTTGTGCAGTCGTTTCAGATATATATTTGAATCCCGTGAATGATTCGACAGTCGTCTATTTCACGACCGATGAAGGCACCATGAAGTCCCACGAAGAGCGGACTAAAGATATGGAAGGTATGGCGTGCACTAAATGGATTGCCGGCACCAATGTGCCGACCGCTGACGGCCGCGTGCTCATCATTGCGGAGACAGCCGGTGGTACCGTCATCGACACTGGTATGTTCTACAATTCCCATATCACAGACACGCTCATCGTTACCAATGTTCCGTCCTCGATGCCAGCAGACGGGATAACCAAGGCGGTGGTGTATGTCACAGGCCTCGATTTTAACAGCAATCCGGTCATTGGCGGGACGATCTTCAATGCTGACGCTACCTACCTGAATGTGACGGGAGGAACTTTGGAAGATGGTTGCTATTCTTCGTCTGATCGTGTAAAGATCACCTCGGTGACACTACAGACCGACAATTCACTAACGGGCGGCAATGATGACGGCATTGGTGCCTATGACGTGGTTTACTACTGGACATGCTCTGGTGCTATTTCCTCCTTCACTGTTGCCCTCACCACCGGTTTTGCATACAGAGGCAATTGCTCCATTAACGGACAAACTTCGGCCAGCCCAGGTGAGACAGTTTATTATAGTGTTACCATAAAAGACAGATTCGGCAACCCCCTTGGAGATCACACTCTTAACATGGTTGCTTCCGGTGGCGTGGTAGTTGGGGCGTCCCAAGAGACCGACGGGTATGGCGAAGCGAACGGCTTTATCTGGACCGCTCCTGCAACTGCCGGTGATTACACCATAACGGTCAATGATACCGATCCCAGAGGTGGGATCGTCCTTACTAAGACCGTCTCTGTCGAGGAAGCTACCTAATAATGCTATAATCGCATAGACTACGTGTTGCGACCGCCGGGAAATAGACCGGCGGTTTTTTTATGTGCATATGCTCCAGCAGCAGTATCAACTGCCAGAGTATGGTCACGGACGGAGCTAAATGCCACTTGCGGCCTCGTGGATTTTCGCTTTTCAAGGGGATGTTTTGTGCATAAATTGGGGACAATGGCGGCAGTTGTACGTACCCATACACACCCAGGAGTCACTATCTACTCAGCCTTTCAGAAAGTGGCTCGACGGCATCCCGAGCAGATAGCTCTTAAGGCGCAAGGAGGTCGGGGGCGCAGCTACACCTATGGCAAGGCGTGCACAATCATTGAGCAATTGTCCTCAGGTCTCTCCCACCCGGAATATACAAAAAAAGCAGAGATAGGTATCCTGTCTGAAAATCGTCCGGAATGGGGTATCGCCTATCTGGCTATACTGGCCGCCGGCAAAACAGTGGTACCGATTGATGCCAACCTGAAGGGAGACGAGGTCTCTTTTATAATTAATAATGCCGGGTTGGATATCATCTTTGCGTCGGGGCATTTTGAGGACTTGTTGAAAAAGCTGCACCCGGATATGAGAATACTTTCTTTTGACGATGACTCGCCCAACAGTTGGATTAGGCTCACAGATGCCCGAGATCAGGCCCAGAAAAATCGCATAAGCAAGACCGCCGTCCTGATATATACTTCCGGCACAACCGGTAAGCCCAAGGCAGTGGAGCTTACTCACGAGAATATCCTGGCGAATCTCGAAGGAATCAAGTCGGGTCTTAAGTTCGACCACAACGACACCTTTCTTTCGGTTTTACCTTTGCATCACACCTTTGAAGCAACCTGTGGTTTTCTTATCCCGCTCATGTCGGGAGCGACTATCGTCTACGCCCGGTCACTCAAGTCGAAAGAGATTCTTGAGGACGTTGCGTTCAACGGAGTCACCTTGATGTGCGGCGTGCCGCTGCTGTTTGAAAAGATGTATCATTCTATACTGCGCGGGATTGCATCAGCGCCTCTTGGAAAACGATTGGCATTTCGTCTGCTCTTTCTCGTCTCCTCTGTGGGGTGGTCTCTTAGGCAAAGGTGGGGCAAGCCTCTTTTTCGGAGCTTGAGAAATAAAGCCGGACTGGCTACAATGCGCATGTTTGTCTCCGGTGGCGCCGCGCTGCCCCCGGAAATTGCCCGTTTCTTTAACCTGATCGGGTTCGACTTTTGTCAGGGGTATGGGATGACCGAATGCTCTCCTGTGATTTCTGTTAACCGTCCGGATAATGTTAAGTTTGGCTCGGTCGGGCCACCGCTTGAAAACATTGAAGTCAGAATTCACAATCCCGACCGTAGCGGCATCGGCGAGATAATCGTTAAAGGTGACAACATCACCCCCGGCTATCGTGATAACTCTGAGAAGACGGCGGAACTGATAATTGACGGCTGGCTGCACACCGGCGATTTGGGTCGGCTGAAAGACGGCCACCTTTGGATCACCGGTCGCAAGAAGAACATCATTGTCTCTGCCGCCGGCAAGAACATCTACCCGGAAGAGCTTGAAGAAAAACTACTGGAGTCAAGCTACATCCTTGAGGGGATAGTCTTCGGACGCAAGAGGCAAAACAAGCAGGGGGAAGAGGTACGGGCGCTGGTGGTGCCGGATCTCAAGCAGATGGAAGCTAGCTTTGGTATCTCTGTCGAAAGCACGGATTTGGAGAGGATTAGAGAGGTAATCTCAGCGGTAGTAAAAGACATCAATGCCCATGTAGCGGACTACAAGCGCATTGTCGCTTTTGAGGTGCAGCTTGAGGAGCTGGAAAAGACATCGACCAAGAAGGTGAAACGATTTTTGTATAGATAATAAGACAGGGTATAAATAACCGAGAAGAGCTTCGTTATGGTCAAGACAAGCGAAATACAAATCAAAACCGGCGGGGCGGGGGATATCATCGACATAACATCCAAATTAGAGAGTGCTGTCAGGGAATCCAGCCTGAACTCGGGGACGATCACCGCCTTTGTACCCGGCTCTACTGGCGGTATAACCACAATTGAGTATGAGCCTGGTCTGCTGAAAGACCTGCCGGAGTTGATGGAAAAGCTGATTCCTTCCGACCGACCCTACCAGCACGATGAAACCTGGCATGACGGCAACGGCTTCTCACATCTTCGTTCCGCCTTGGTTGGCCCTGACATTACCGTCCCTTTTGCCGGCGGAAAACTTCTGCTGGGGACCTGGCAGCAGGTGGTCTTTTTAGAGTTTGACAACCGCCCTCGGAAGCGACGCCTCATTTTTCAAATCATCGGCGAGTAAGTGCAGAGATGAAATTCAAGACCCTCGAACGAATCGGTAATAAGCTGCGTTTGCTTGATCAAACGAAACTGCCCCACCAAGTGGAATATATCGATCTGGACAATTACCGGGATATCATTGAAGCGATAAAGAGGCTCCAGGTGCGAGGGGCGCCTGCTATCGGGATTGCCGCTGCTTATGGAATGGCGATTGCTGTGGAACAATCGAAAGACCAAAGCCAAGATTATATTCATAAGGTGGCTGACCAGTTCAAAGCTGCCCGCCCAACAGCCGTGAATCTCGCCTGGGCCGTTGACCGGGTTATGACAAAAGTGCGGTTGACAGGTGATGACTCCTTAAAACAGACGTTGTCTGTGATGTGGAGAGAGGCGAAGGCGATCCATGATGAAGACCGCCTGATGTGCGAGAAGATAGGCAAGTATGGCGCCGAGTTGATCAAAGACGGTGATACGGTTCTCACCCACTGCAACGCGGGAGCGCTGGCCACCGGTGGAATTGGCACGGCATTGGGAGTTATCTACACCTGTCACGATCAGGGCAAGCAAATCAAGGTTGTTGCCGATGAAACCCGACCCCTTCTGCAGGGCGCACGTTTGACCTCATGGGAGCTTCAGCAGGAGGGAATTGATGTCACCCTTATCTGCGATAACATGGCGGGAATGCTCATGCGCCAGAGGAAAATCGATCATGTGATTGTCGGAGCCGACAGAATAGCCAGAAACGGCGACGTGGCCAACAAGATCGGGACATACACGCTCGCGGTACTGGCCAAGGAGCACCATATACCCTTTTATGTCGCAGCTCCATATTCCACCTTCGACAATGAAATTGAATCTGGTAACAGGATTCCTATTGAGGAACGTTCGCCGCTCGAAGTTACTGAAGGCTTCGGGACGCGCACTGCTCCTGAAGGGGTTAAAGTCTATTCCCCGGCTTTCGATGTTACCCCACATGAGCTGGTGGCATATTATATCACAGATAGGGGACTGAAACCAGGAAGGCAGGAAATCTAACACAGGGTTTAAAGTTGTTTGTCTTAATTCCGATATGTATATACATCCCAACGTGTAATGCTTTTTACCTATGGGTAAGACAAAACAACAGAAAAAGGCTCTGGCCGCTTTGAACTACAATCTCTTTCGGCTGGCAGATCAATGTCCGCCGGCACCGGCTACAATTTACACCAAAATACAACAGCACATGCAGCGACAGCAACTGCCGGTATCGACCGATGCCATAAAGTTTGTCAATGCTGAGCTTCCAACTGTATCCCAGCTTTATCGGATGTTTGACGTCTACAATTGGATGTATTTTAAGGGAAAGCTTCCGTTGGTCACTATTGAGTACTCCAATCGCATGAGCTCAGCGGGTTCTTATATACCTGGCCGGAAGCTGATCAGGATCGGCCGCAGATACCATGAGATTTACCCCGGTGAGATAGCCGATACGCTCAAACATGAGATGATCCACGTCCTTTATTTGAAGCACGATGCCGCCTTCAAAGCCGAGGCTCGGCGGATAGGGGCCTCGGTCAAGGCCAAGTCTCACCCCTTGCTTCGCAAACCCCCGCGATACATATACGTCTGTAGCCACTGTGGTAGGCAATTCCCGAGACAGCGACGGTTGAGAATGGCGTCCTGCGGATATTGTACGTCAGGAAAAGAGTTCGATCCTCGTTTCAAGTTGAAACTGCTGAAAAGCAATCGTCGTTCCGCTTAACTGGCGTTTCTTTTGACTCCTCATTGCTCGTGCACTGTCTTAATAGTTCCTTGATAAGAAGCGCGCACGATTCTAAGGCAACCTGGCCATCATCTTCGGAAAAAAACTGTATCAACCGTAGCAGCACCACGTGTGGGTGACCTGTGTAACTGACAATATAGCCATCCTCGGAAACCTCCAACCCGGCTTTCTTAGCCTGGCTGAACGCCACCTCTTGGCCGACCCGTTTCGCCTGTTCTCTTATTGTCTGCTCAAAGAGATTTAAATATGTTTTCATCGCCCCCATTTTGCAGGAACCTTATGCTCCTGCTACTGTTTTTTATCGGTTGAAGACGGCCACAGCTAAAGAGTCCCCAGCTGTTGTTTTTTTTGATAGTTAGTGTTGCCTTGTGGCAGTTAGAAAGCTGACTAAATAGAGATTGTCAATTTTTACCTCGTGGAGAAAGAACCCAAAATTTGCTGGCGAAGGTCAGGAGGCTTTGCCCGCTGACCTTTGGCTCTTGGCAAAGGCTTGCACCGAGGTTTCAGAACGCAAAGCACGGCTTGGGTGGCGGCGGACCTTCTTGAAAGAGATACGCAATCAAATAGGTCACGTCCCCTAAATTAACGTATCTATCGCAATCACAGTCGCCCAGCAGAAGGCTGGGAAATGGCGCCGGACCGCCTCGCCATAGAAAGTCCACCAGATAAGTTAGATCACCGACATTTATCTGACCCAAAGCGTCATTGTCCACGTTGCCGTGAGAGAGGGATAGAATCGCCCGAAAGGCATCCACCCGCCCGTAGCCATATTCAACAGAGGGCGTGTCGGGGAGTGGTCCCCAATCCAAATCTGTTACTGCAGAGCTATCGAGAATATTATATACCTCGTCAACGGTCAATGTCGAGTCCTTAGACAAGATCAGAGATGCCGTTCCGGATACAACCGGGCAAGCAGCAGAAGTGCCGCCAAACTTGCAGTTGTAGTCAACGTCGTTGTTTAGATCAGGGCAGTCTGACATATACGTCGGGTTATAGCCTAAAATACCCATCTGGTCGTGTGTCCATACGTCTCCCAGCAAACCCACGTTACCGCTGGGAGCTACCATGTCCAGCTCCTGCCCAGGGCCGTAACAGCTGTAATCCCAGAGGGAATCATCTAATCGTGTTGCACCAACCGCAAAGCAGAAGGGAAGACGTGCCGGGTACCTGACCCATCGTGGGATATACTGATTATAATTATTGCCCGATGCAAAAATGACAGGACATCCGAGTCCATTTCGACCGAACACAGTTGCTCTTTCCAGGGCCTGATTCAAATCAGGGTAATCGGATTGAAAGGGGTTCTCAAAGCCCCAGCTATTGGATAATATATGGGAGCCCTGTGTCCAGGCGGAGTCAATGGCATCCGATAACTCGCTTATTGAAACACCCTCCATGTTGCAATAAGTACTATTAAAGATTTTGACGGGCATTACGTTTATATGTGTGTTCATTGAAATCACACCGGTCCAGGAAAACTTCCCAAAAGCAGGGTCAGTTGTATGAGATGCTGCAAGTATACCGGCTACGGCCATCCCGTGGGCACAACTGTCCCCAGGTCTGGGGTCATTATCAGGATTGAAGGGATATGCATCACCTGCGAAATCATAACCCGGCAGTATCCGCGTGGACGGCAAATCCTCATGACTGTCTACACCGTCATCAATAACGGCAACAGTTATTGTTCGGCCAAGACCGGCAAAATCCCAGACTGACGCCACGTTGAATTCCCCAATCACTTTTTTCAAATGTGGTTGATATTGATTATAATAGTCGTACAGGCCGTATGTGTACTTTTCAATGGCGGCACTGAAATCCGGATGAGCATACTCAACCTGCGGGAGATTATGGTAGATATTCGCCAGCTCCACGACGCGGTATCCTGTGGAATCCGTGTTTTTCAGTGTAAATGCCTTTTGCCGCCCAATCCTCTCGCGGTCAATGACTACTTTGTACATAGCATTGATGCTGTCAATCTCCTCGTACGTAACATAATCATGGAATTTCACGCATATGCCTTCACCAACCAAATGCGGAAAACCGTTTTCACTAAGATAATACGGCTCCACTAGGTAGACACCATCCAAAGTATCAAGTGAATCAAGAAAAGCATCGTAATCTGCCCCAGTTGAGAGCGAGCACGCAATGAAACCATCGACGAGGTGCTTATCGTCGACCACCGCAGCGACCCGGTCGACGGCCGCGAGCACCTGTTGAATCAAAAAGCCATCTTCGATTTTGATGGTCACCTTTAACGAGTCGATTCTCAGGGGTACCGGTCCGTCCGCGCCATACCACATGTCGGCCGATGCCGTTGAGATCGCTAACCCGAGGGTCAAAAGGACCCATAGACCGATTTTGTTCTTAGACATTTATTTCCTCCGTTTCTGCAAAAATTACTTAGTTTGCCTTGACCTTTGTTAAACAATTGGTCTTCTCAGTTCGTCGTCAATTTCCTTCTCTCTACCACTCGCTTAAGGTGCTTTTTGACAGCTCACGCCCCACAGCCAAGAGTGGCCGAGCCTGACATATTTGCTGACTGCCATATTGTAGACATCAAAGGCGATGACAAAGTCATAACTGTTGACTGCTAAAGCTACTACCCACTGACCGTCAGGCGTGACACATATCTCCTCCAGCGGCACTCCGGAACCATACGGCTCCTCCAGGACGCCAGCAGTGGTGATCTCCTTGTGTATTGCATTCCGCTGTACATCGTATACCCTTATCCACGGCAGACCGGGACCATACAACATGTGCCCCGGATTCGTGTAGAAGACATATCTCCCGTCGGGTGTCGGCTCCAATTCACCGAACCCCGGTCGTAGCGTGTCACTGAAAATGAGTGAATCTGCAGCTAAATCATATACAGCAAAAGCACCATACCAGAATAGCTGCGGTCTTTGCAAATAGAGAAAGACTTTGGATTCATCGTGCGAAGGCGCCAAATCGCGAACGGACCCAAAAGGGGGGGTTATTATTGTAATTGGAAACTGGGAGTCTGAAAGATCAAGTATATAGACGCCCCCCGCCTGCGGGGCACCGTAAAACCGCTGGCTGTTGCTCGAAAAGACACACCGCTCGTTGAAAGTAGTTGTGTCGTGGAACACCACCGAATAGTCGGATGTTTCCAGGATGCTCAGGGACAAGCCATCGTCGACCACGGCGATCAGGCGGTTATCAGGGGACACCGCAAAGGCGCCCACATAGGGCAATTGGTCGATGACGACCATGGAATCTGTATCGAGCACATCTATGTGATCAGTGGGAATGCCGGTGATATACATTTTTTTACCATCCGCCGAGATCAGCGGGGGCAGACTGTAGGGAAGCCAAAAGGAATCGACCTGATTGGACGCAGGATGATAGGCGAAATACCAGTTGGCATCGTTATAATAGGCATCGAAGAAATAGGCGGGGTAGTCTTTCGGCTCATCCGGCTCCACCGGATTGTCGTCACAGCCGGTAAAGTAGAGGCACAGGCTCAGTATGCCGCCGGCAATCAGAATCGCTGTTTTTTTTGACGCATATCGCATGATAATTAGTCCCTTCCATCAATGTGGTTTTATATAATAACTCATACCCCTGTCAGTTCCTGTCAGTCAATATAGCAAGAAAAACTAAAAAGGCAATAACCCACCACTAAAATTAGGAACAGAAAAAATTGTTTCAGGGAGGCCGTAGTAGAGATTTGCCAGGTCAAGCACTCGGTAGCCGGACGAGTCAGTGTTATTCAAAAGGAACATACCGGGCAAACTGTCTTCAATTACCACATTGTAAGCTGCGTTTATGCTGTCGATTCCGTTTCTGGTGAGATTGGGGTCAAAAGCAACGCAGAAACCTTCTCCGACCAGCAGCGCCGAGTCACACTGAGCCAAGTAGTATGGTTCCACCAGGTAGATACCCTCCAGAGTATCGAGCGAATCGAGAAAGGCCATATACTCGATACCGGTGCTAAGCGAGCAGGCAATGAAATCATCGAAAAGCAGACGGTCGCCGACTCGCTGAACTATCCTGCTTATTGAAGAAATGAGGCTGTCCTGCTGGTGATCGGGAAAGCCGTCATCGAATTTAAAAGTCACAATCGAGGTCTTAACTTTCAGCGGTATCTGTCTACCGCCCGAGTAGTAAAAAAAACCTGTCAGGACAGGAAAGTCATCGTCCGTTGGTGCGAAAGGATTATTGCTACACCCTGAAAGGCAGAGACTCCCGCAGACAAAGGCTACGCAAAGCAGCGCCCATAGCTTAACGACCTGTACTCGCATAACGTTTCACCTCCGTACTTATTTTGCAGGCCATAAGAGAAAAGTCCACCTCTATTCCAATTTGATGACGTACTACCCTCCAGCTGTGTTTGATTTTTTTTCCCCGGCGCCACCGGCTTTTTGTTGTCACATCCGGCAAAGTAGAGGCACAGCCCCAGGATGCCGGCGGCAACCAGAATCGCTGTTTTTATTGACACGTATCGCATGGTCGTTCCTCCTTCCCTCAATGTGGTTTTATATAATAACTCATTCCCCTGTCAATTCCTGTCAGTCAATATAACAAGGAATACGAAATATTGTATTTTTTTTCTTGAGCTTCTTCAACCTCGTGAAACGACTCCTTTCAGGTAAAAGTTACTGATCATAGTACTTCTTTTCCCTCGCATTATCTACTCTCCTGTTATTAAGCCATGTACTCTTTTTAGCTCTTTTCTTTAAGAACGAAGTAAAGGCTCTTTTGTGAAGTTTTTTTGAATGGTTGTAAGAAAAACGCTTTCTACAACCTGTACTGCTTTTTTATAGCACTTTTCAATTATGATAGTGGACCGGCAGGTTTCTCCGAGACCTACCCTACAGTCTGTTGTATTACATTTAGGAAATCACATTACGACTGAAAGGCTACACTGAAACGTGAATAACGACAGTGTGCGTTGAAGTTGTGCTTATGCCTTCAGCCTGCGACGCAGGCGGGCGCAGAAAGCACCATCCATTTTGTTGAGAGCCGGATAGGTTTTCACAAAGCCTCTCTCCGTGACAAGCTCATCACTAAAGAAATCTCTGGCCGAATCGATCTCGAAATCTTTATGGCGGAGTAGGAATTCTTCGATTATCTGGTCGTTTTCGGCGCGGATAACGGTGCACGTTGAGTAGACCAGCGCTCCTCCCGGTTTTACCAGCCGGGCGGCTTTGTTGAGCATCTTGGCTTGTATCTTGGCCAGGTTTTTGACGTCATCGACACTCTTGGTCCAGCGCAGATCGGAGTGCTTCCCGGCAGTCCCCCATCCTGTACACGGCGGATCCAGAAGCACCCGGTCAAACGGTCCGCCGGTAAAGTTCAGCATGTCGCATGCTACCGGCGAGATGATCTTTATCCCAAGGAGCTTGGCGTTTTCTACCAGGACCTCCAAGCGCGGTCGAGATTTGTCGATTGCTGTGACACGTCCTCGGTTGCGCATGCGGACTGCAATGTAGGTCGTTTTGCCACCCGGCGCGGCTGTCAGGTCAACAACGTTGTTGTTCGGTCGGGGATTTAACAGGCGGACCGCCAGACCCGCCGATTCATCCTGCACAAAGACCTTGCCGGTCTTAACCAGCTCGTCTTCCAGGGGCAACCCACCTTCTTCAATGTGAAGGAACTCAGGAAGGTATTGGCCCGGTGAAAACTCGATGTTGTGATCCTGGAGCGTTTTAGTGACCTCCTCCGGCTTTGCTTTCAGGAAGTTGACCCGATAAGTGACATGCGGCGCCCCGTTAAACATCTTAAGAAGCTTTTCGGTTCTTGCAAAGCCGAACTCCTTCAGACAGTACTCAACAAAGTAGTCCGGGTAACTGTAGTAGTCGCCCAGATACTTGACCGGATTTTCCTCCGGGGGGACAAACTTCACGCGGTGCGGTTCTCGTAAGCAGGTTCTCATCACTGCATTGACGAGGTTGGCTCGTGAACGCTCTGTCATGTGAAGGGCCAGGTTGACCGACTCGGATACAGCCGCGGAGTCGGGGATACGATCGGTGAAATGGAGCTGATAGAAACCCAGCCTAAGGATGGTGCTGAGCAATAGTGGCAGTTCATGCGACGGTTTTGCGAGATAGAATTTTACCTCGTGGTCAAGACGGCGGCGCATCTTGGTGGTGCCGTTAACCAACTGTAAGAGAAAACGCTTGTCAAGAGGTCGGAACTTCTTACCTTCAAGTACCTGAGTGATGGCATCTTCAGTTTGTTCTCCCTGCTGAATCAGTACTAGTGCCTCCAACGCCGCCGCCCGTACCGGATCGTAGGTTCCCTGCTGTGATGTCTTAGTTTGCATCGTCTTGGCACACATCAAATATCCATCGCGTTCACTTTCCGTCCGTCTTGCCCCTGCCGATAGAGCTCCTTGCGATGGAACGAATAGGACAACAGAGCGTTGTTGCCGCCAGTGTTGAGTAATTCCAACATCTCAGTGGGTCGCACGTACCCGCCCTCGCCGATACCGAGTATCATCACCAGTGTGTCGCCTTCAACTCTGATCTCATAGATGGCCGGTCGAGCATCAACAGTTATTGTCTGCGATTTTCCAACTCGCTCAATAGGAAGGGTGTCTGCCTGCAAAACGCCTCTCACCTTATTTACTAAATCGGCTTTTCCCCCCATATTCTCAAGAGGGAGGGTATATTCGACACGATTAAGCGCTGAAGAGAGAGAGGGAGCTTGGCTAAGTACCACCTTTGCCTCAAGTACGTCTATTCCCGGCGGTAGAGCCCGCTTTAGACTTTCAATCATATGTGGCATCAGATTGGTTTCAAGCGTGATGTCTACAAACTCCGATTCAGAAGTAAACCCCAGCGGTAAAGGAGGACCAAACGACAATTTCATGATTGGGTTGAAGCCCTGGCTGTATGCGACGGGGATCCTGGCCTTTCTGATAGTGTGTTCAAGAAGACGAATATTGTCCAGATGTGACATGTACTTATATCGAGAGTCTTTGCCCCAGCGGATGCGGACACGGTTCTTGGTGGGCGCGGTTAGGTTGCGAGATGCTACTTTCTTCTTGCTTCGCCCAAATTCTACACGCTGATTATCGAGGCGCTCGTCGGGAGCAGTCTTTTCAGTTTTGGACCGGTACACCCTTGACTCAGATGAGGTGCGCTGTCGTTCTTTTTGCAGGTGCTCAACAGTTACACCTTTCTCGATATGCGACCAGGGGAGATCGGCGCTAAATGGAATCAGCTTCAGCTTTTCATTGATATCAACGTTGTTTTGTTCGAAAGCGGTAAACCACTTGTCAGGTTCAAACTCCTCGCTCCAGCCATCAAATCGGCAACCGGCATTGTAGGCCGACAGGATGACGTTTCCCAGCTCTCTTCCCCCTCGTCCGAGGATGCCTTGCAGTACAGCCGCCTCGCTGGAATTATGCTTGAAATGAACATGGCGGCTGCGACAGTATTTTTTTATGTAGTGAAGTTTCTGCTGGATGATATCCGAGGCTGTGATTTCATCCCATTGGAATGGCGTATGCGGTTCGGGAACAAAGGGGGAGAGGGTGACATTGATGGTTTTTTTCCCCTGGAAACTGTGGCCTATGTCAGACACGTTATTGATAATGTCAACAATGCCCGTCAGATCCTCCTCGGTCTCAGTCGGCAGGCCGATCATAAAGTAGAGTTTGACAGTTATCCAACCTTTTTCAAAGGCGAGACGGACAGTATCATAAATAGCTTCGTCCGGGAAATTTTTGCGAATAAAAAACCGCAGGCGTTCTGTGCCGGCCTCAGGTGCAATGGTCAGGCCGGATTTGCGGACTCTCTTGACGGAGTCCAGCAATGCCGGACTTATTGTGCCCGGACGTAATGAGGGCAGAGAGATTGACACCTTTAACGGCTCGAGTTGCCGGGCCACGGTGGTAGCCAACTGTTCGATATTCGGATAGTCAGAGGTCGACAATGATAAAAGCGCTACCTCGTCAAAACCGGTGTTTCGGATCTGGGTATTGGTTTGTTCGATGATATCGCGCTGCGACCTCAGGCGCACCGGTCGGTAGATCGGCCCGGCTTGGCAAAACCGGCAGCCCTGGGGGCAACCGCGCATAATTTCCACACCGAGATGGCTGTGCACGGTGTCGATCAGGGGAAGAATGGGCTGTTGGGGGTAATACTCCGGTTTCAATTCTTTAACGATCCGAGCTCGTATCTTCGGCGGGGCGAAGTCCTGAATTGGCTTTCTGTTTTCGTCATAGAATAGGGGAACATATATCGACTCAATCTGACGGACTATCTGTGTTAGCTTCTCAAAGCGGGGCTTTCCACGCATCTCATAAAGGATATTCAGTATCTCCGGCAAACCTTCTTCGGCGTCGCCGACAAAAAAGAGGTCAACAAAGTCGGCAATTGGCTCCGGATTATAGACTGCCGGCCCGCCGGCAAGAATCAAAGGATGTTCATCGGTGCGTTCTTGGGAACGAAGGGGGATACCGGCCAAATCCAGCATCGCCAGCATGTTGGTGAAGACCAGCTCGTAGGTGAGCGTGAAGCCAATGGCGTCAAACTCCGCGGCCGGTCGCGATGACTCCAGTGAGAAAAGCGGAATTTTCTCTCTGCGCATGATTTCTTCGGCGTCACGGTCAACCGCAAACACCCGCTCACATAAAAAGCGATCATCTTTGTTGATAACGTGATAGAGAGTCTGTAATCCGAGATAGGATTGTCCGATCTCATATTTGTCCGGAAATGCGTGTAGATATTTTAAGCGCTCCGTCGGGGTCTTGACAATCTGCCCCGGCTCACCGCCAGAGTAGCGTCCCGGTCTTATCACATAAGGGAAAAACTTTATTTCGAGTAGCTCTCTCATCGCTCAATACGTGCTACGGGTTCAAAGCCATAATAGACATAATAGTGTATTTCCCAGACTTGTGCAACCCCAATGGGAAAATAAAAAGAGTGGGATTAGCCTGTAGGTCAAAACTCCCGCGGTATTGACATTCTTGAGTGGCAAATACACAGATGTTGTTTCATAAGGTTTATAAGTGCTGTTCAGGACACTTGGGAAGTCATGGTGAGCGGACTCGAACCTTGACTAAGTTCTTGCCACACAGCCGTCACCCTTCGACTTCGCTCGGAATGACGACCTTTGTTGCTTTGAACAACTTATTTTTGAGAAAGTCTTGGGACTTCCACTAAGCATACAACGTTACGGCTGGGGCTGAAGGTGCACGATAGTTTTTGGGAGATCTTCGTCGCAGGGAAGACCGTCGCGCTTGACGATTTTGGCCGGTATACCGGCGACAGTGCAATTAGAGGGAACGTCACGCATGAAAATAAAGCTATTGGCGCCGATTTTTACGTCGTCCCCCACGGTAATTGGCCCCAAGAGGATGGCTCCGGTTCCGACTAAGACATTGCTTCCCAGTGTTGGGTGACGTTTACCTTGGTGTTTGCCGGTGCCGCCAAGGGTTACATTATGAAACAAAACGCAGTTGTCTCCAATTTTGGTTGTCTCACCGATTACCAGACCGGCACCGTGGTCAACGAAAAACCCTCTTCCTATCTTCGCCCCGGGATGAATCTCCAAACCGGTCAGCAAGCGGACAATCTGGGAAAACAGGCGCGGAAAAAATGGGAGGCCGAGATTCCATAGAAAGTGGTTAATCCGGTGAGAAAGGATGGCGTGAAAGCCGGGGTAAAGCAAGAACTCTATATTTCTCGCCGCCGGGTCATTGCGATAGATCGCTTTAATGTCTTCAATGATAGCTGACATAATACTCATACCATTATTCTACTTGTTATATCTTGCGTCGTTTCAAATCAAAGAGTATGTAAGATACATTGATTTATATCCTCTACAATCACTAGCTTAGAAACAACGGAGTAGACAGGTATCGCTCACCGGTGTCCGGCAGCACTGCTACCATAATCTTATCTGACTCCATTTTGGATGCAACCTGGATCGCTGCCCACGTCACAGCCCCTGATGACGTCCCAACCAGCATTCCCTCCTGGCGGGCAAGCTGCCGGGTGGTCTCGAAGGCATCTTTGTTTTTAACGAGTATTATCTCATCAACGACATCAGGATTGTAAACCTCGGGAACAAATCCTGCTCCTATCCCCTGAATCGGGTGGGGGGCGGGTGCACCTCCGGATAGAACAGATGATGCTTCAGGTTCGACAGCATAATTCCTGCAGCCGTACTTGGTCTTGAGAGCTTCCCCGGCGCCGCTGATCGTTCCACCGGTGCCGACTCCCGCCACAAAAGCATCGAGGTGCAGATCTCCAAGGTCCTCGATAATTTCCTTAGCTGTAGTCTTTCGATGGATTTCCGGGTTAGCTGGATTGCTAAACTGTTGCGGCTGAAAGAATCCTTCCCGACGGGACAATTCGTCAGCTTTTGCTACCGCTCCTTTCATCCCCTCGGAGCCGGGCGTGAGAACGATTTCAGCGCCGAAATGCTTCAGTATGGCCCGGCGTTCGATACTCATCGTCTCCGGCATCGTGAACAGGCACTTGTACCCCTTTGCGGCAGCGACCATCGCCAGGGCGATACCGGTATTCCCGGAGGTTGGTTCGACTATGGTCATCCCTTGCTTTAACCTGCCGTCTCGCTCAGCAGTTTCGATCATGGCTGCCCCGATACGATCTTTTACGGAACTGCAAGGATTGAAACACTCCAACTTGGCATAAATCGTAGCCGAGCCGGAAGGGGCCAGGCGATTGATTTTCACTAACGGCGTTCTGCCAATTGCGTCTATGATATTCTCAAACCGCATCGTTAATTTACTTTATCGTCAAAATCTTTTCGCTCGTTAGCTGGTAGAATATCTGGCAGTTGGCGGGTACTTCATTGTCTTTCAAGACAACTAGTTCAACGCCGCTGAGTCGGCACTGCTTTCATTCCACCGTTACAGACTTGGCCAAATTGCGTGGTTGGTCAACCGGGCATCCCCGGAGCACAGCGATATGATAAGCCAGAAGCTGTAGGGGAATGATGGATAGCAATGGAGTCAGTAAGCGAAATGTTTCGGGAATATAAATCACATGATTGACCCGGTCAGCAATTTCAGTGTCCCCTTCGGTGGCAATGGCGATCACGCTACCGTTGCGCGCCCTGACTTCGGAAATGTTTGAAATGACCTTGTCATATACCGGGTCTTTCAAGGCGATCACGACGACCGGCATGTTTTCGTCGATGAGGGCGATCGGCCCGTGTTTCATCTCCGCAGCCGGATACCCCTCCGCATGAATGTAAGAGATCTCCTTAAGCTTCAAGGCGCCTTCAAGGGCGACCGGGAAATTGATTCCTCGACCCAGATAAAGGAAGTTGTTAGACTTGTAATACTGAGTGGCGATTTCCCTGGCCTGACTTTCCGTTTGAAGAATCGCCTCAACCTGATCCGGTATTTTCCGAATACAATCGATAATCTCCTGGCCCTGCTGGACAGAAAGCTGACGCATACGACCTAAGAGAGTGGCCAATAGGGAAAGAACCATGATCTGAGATGTAAAGGCTTTGGTTGATGCCACCCCAATTTCAGGGCCGGCGTGGATATAGACTCCCCCATCCGTCTCCCTCGCGATTGTAGAACCGACGACATTCACAAGCCCGAGTGCAGTGACCCCGTGCTTCTTGGCCTCGCGCAAGGCAGCCTGGGTGTCAGTCGTTTCACCGGACTGACTGATAGCAAGAAAGGCGGTGCGGTCATTGAAGACATGCGACCGGTATCGAAATTCCGAGGCATACTCCACTTCGACTGGTACTTGTGCCAGCTCCTCAATAAGGTACTCACCGATGAGACCGGCGTGCCACGAGGTACCGCAAGCAGAGATGATGACCCGCTTGATTTCCCGTAATTCTTCGTACTGAAGATTCAGTCCTCCCAGGCGCGGTATTCCCTCGTTATAGTTGAGGCGACCACGGATCGCATTTCGGAGAGTGGTAGGTTGCTCGTGAATCTCTTTGAGCATGAAATGATCATAGCCCTCTTTTTCGATCATGTCCAGCGTCCAGGAGACCTCTTCTATCTGCGGGGTGATTTTCACATTTTGGATGGTGGTGATGTTGTATTCGTCTGCCGTTATCGACGCTATTTCACCATCTTCAAGGTAAACCACACGGTTAGTGTATTCCAGCATTGCGGATACGTCAGAAGCAACGAATTTTTGGCCTTTGCCGTGACCAATTACTAACGGCGAACCCATTCGGGCGGCCACGATCACGCCCGGGTGAAGCGACGATATGACGGCAATTCCATATGTTCCTTCGACCTGCATTAAGGCACTGCGGACGGCTTCAGTCAGAGAGCCTTTGTAATTGAAGCGGATCAGATGGACAAGTATTTCAGTATCGGTCTGGGTTTTGATCTCGTACCCTCGTCGAACGAGAAACTCTCTCAGAGTGCGGAAGTTTTCAATAATTCCGTTGTGAACCAGGGCGATCTCGCACTTAGTATCGGTATGAGGGTGGGCATTGAGCTGGGTTGGCTCACCGTGTGTTGCCCACCTGGTATGAGCAATGCCGTGAGAAGAATTGTAATCACTGTCGCCAATGCTTTCCTCGAGCCGCTTAATCTTTCCGGCTGATTTTGCCACCATCAGACCATTTTCAGTTATAAGGGCAATGCCCGACGAGTCATAGCCACGGTACTCAAGCCTCTTGAGACCCTTCAGTAGAATGGGCAGCGCCTTTTGGGAGCCAACGTAACCAACAATTCCGCACATATGGCTTTCCTTTACTTACGTGAAGTATTTTATCAACTTCCTGGTCAACTGGTTGCTCAACGTCTGGTTGTCGGTTTCGACAATCAGCCGGAAAATTGGCTCAGTGTTTGATGGCCGAACCTGCACCCAGCCTTGCTGAAAATCAAAACGCAAGCCATCGCGTCTATCAACCGTAACTGAACCCAACAACTTGGTCGCTTCTCTTTCAAACTTATTAAGCCTGTCAGAAAAGTCATCCGGAAGTAAGGCTTTTGACTTTATATTATAATACTTCGGCAGTGTTTCCACAAGTTTTGCCAGTGTCACTTTTTCTTCAGCTAAATATGAGAGCACCAGCCCGGCCGCAATCAGGGAATCGCGACCGGCATGAAAAATGGGGTAAATTACGCCGCCATTGCCTTCCCCGCCTATAACCGCTCGCTTAGCACGCATCATCTGAACCACATTGGACTCGCCGACGCGAGAATAATAGAGCCTCGAACCGAATGCTTTTACTACCTCGGCAGTCGCTTTCGACGTTGACAGGTTAATCACAACGGGACCTTGGACTTTTTTTAGAACTTCCTTCACGGCAATTGTCAGCGTGAGTTCTTCACCGATGGGACTGCCCGCTTCATCCACCAGGGCCAGGCGATCAGCATCAGGATCGCAGGCCAGGCCGAGATCGGCTTTGTGTTTGCGCACCGCTCGGCAGAGCTGGCCGAGATTTCTCGGCACCGGTTCTGGCTCATGGACAAACCTACCGTCGGCACGGCAATTGATCTCAATAACATTTGCCCCCAGCTTTCTCAGCAAGAGCGGCAGCGCCACCGAGCCGGCGCCGTTGATGGCGTCGACAACCACGGTAAACCTCCGTCTCCTGATGGCAGCCTTGTTTACTGTTTTTACAGCCAACGTCTGCCTCACGTGCTCATCAATCCATTGAGTCTGAGATTGGACTCTCCCCAACCTCGAATGCCCCTTGAAAGCGAAACGTCCGGCGTGATATATCTTGGTGAGCTTCTTGTACTGTGCCGGGGTAATGAACTCACCTCGTTTGTTGAAAAATTTAAGAGCATTCCACTCAGCCGGATTGTGTGAGGCAGTGATGCAGATACCGCCGGTTGCTTTTAGCTTCTTTATGGCGATTTCAACCGTTGGTGTCGGAACAATGCCAATCTCGATTACATCGATACCAACCGAGACGAGGCCTGACATCACTACCGGCAAGAGCATCCCACCTGACGGGCGGCTGTCGCAGCCTACGACCACTTTCCCTTTTTTGAGTAAGGTTCCAAAAGCTGCGGCATAGCTGACGGCTACGAGGGGTTCAAGACCATCGCCTATAATGCCGCGGATACCGGAGGTGGACGTTATCAAAGTTTTTCGAGCCATGTCCATTACTTATATCGAACAATCTCCTATATATCTGGAACTATAATAACAAGGTTTGAGGTCAGAATTCAAGTGCTTTGGACAAGTTGTTCATGATCTGTTACTATTTGCATATAGCGATAATTTCCCTGCGAAACGTGCGCTACCCTGTAATGGAGGTACCTTACTTACAAGAGACGAAGTCTCCCGCCCTGATGTTAGTAGATGCTGGTTGATTTTTAAAAAGTAGACCTTATTTTATTAGTATGCTGAAATTAGGCTTTAGCAGGGTGTTTTCGCTTTGCATACGGAGGTGCACTTGATGACCTTCGAATCCGACGATGATAAAACCCAGAATTACGCCGCTTTACCCGTAGGCTCTTCGGTATCCCATTACAAGCTTATTGAGAAGATTGGTTCCGGCGGTATGGGGGAGGTGTACCTTGCTGAAGATACCAAACTCAAGCGCCAGGTGGCTCTCAAGTTTCTGCCGGTACAGTTTGCGGCTGACCAGGATTTTAAAGCTCGTTTCACTCGTGAGGCCCAGGCGTCGGCCCGCTTGAGTCATCCCAACGTTATTCACATCTACGAAGTATCAGAGCATCAGGGGCGGCCATTTTTTGCCATGGAGCTGGTCAAAGGCGAGTCTCTGGGGAACATTTTGCGCAGCCAGAGACTTCCCTTTCGCGAAGTCCTGGACATGGCTGTCCAGATATGTGCAGGGTTGAAAGAGGCTCACGAAGCCGAGGTTGTACACCGTGATATCAAGCCGGCCAACATCCTCATCAACAAAAAGGGGCAGGTGAAGATAGTTGATTTCGGACTGGCCACGATTACGGGAAGTGAGCAGCTCACCAGCCCCGGTTCTTTGCTGGGAACAGTTGGCTACATGTCGCCTGAGCAGGTGAAAGGCGATAAGACGGATCATCGAAGCGACATTTTTTCAGTCGGAGTTGTTCTGTATGAGACGCTTACCGGACAGCAACCGTTTCTCAAAGATAGTAAAGCGGCAACTCTTTATGCAATCGTAAACGAGTCTCCTTCTCCGGTGGCACAATCAAAGGTAGATGTTCCTGAAAAGATGCAGCGAATTGTTAACAAAGCCTTAGAGAAGAACCCGGCGGTGCGGTACCAGTGTATCGGGGACCTTCTGGCTGATTTGAGGCGTCTGAAGGAAGATATGAAAGAGAATGATCAGCCTTCCACCTTGTGGCGGCAGTTACCCTGGCTGGTTGTTTCATTGGTGGTAGTACTTTTATTACTTAATCCCACTCTCCGTCGTGCCGGTTTTAGATGGCTTGGTTTTGGTGCGGTACCTACCCAGAAGCACTTAGTCGTGCTGCCTTTCGCTAACGTGGGAGAGGTCCAAGCCAGTCAGGCTTTCTGTGACGGTCTGATGGAAACGTTAACCAGCCAGCTTACCCAACTGGAGCAGTTTCAGGGTTCGCTTTGGGTGGTACCGGCCAGCGAGGTGCGAGATCACCAAGTGCTCAGCGCTAGGCAGGCCCGGGGTACCTTCGGCGCCACACTTGTGGTCAGCGGCAGCGTACAACGCCTCGATAGTAAAGTGCGTACGACTCTGAATTTGGTTGATGCCAAGACAGAGCGACAGCTTCGATCTTCACTTATTGAGGATTCTTGGTCAAATGTCTCTGCCCTCCAGGATTCAACCGTCATTAACCTGGCAAGGATGCTGGAAGTAGAACTGCAACCGGCCCAGCGACGCTACTTGATGGCAGGCGGTACGACCGTACCTGAAGCCTACGACTTTTATCTCCAAGGCCAGGGCTACCTTCAGCATTATGGGAAAGTGGAGAATATCGACACTGCTATCGGATTATTT
>Ga0315551_10000561_pt1 | contig 29570 bp, 24 predicted proteins | sample SalMarSW160290MG_FD_203678 | JGI IMG/M metagenome (GOLD analysis project Ga0315551, IMG submission 203678) | Salt marsh sediment microbial communities from the Plum Island Ecosystem LTER, Massachusetts, United States - Salt Marsh Sediment SW1602-90 ...
CTGCAGAAATGTAGTGATACGAGATTGTATCTTCGATAATAATTATCGTCAGGGCATGAGTGTTATTTCTGTGGAAAATCTGCTCGTCGAAAATTGTGTATTTAAGAACACAAATGGTACACCGCCGTCGGCGGGCATTGATATTGAGCCAGATGTCGAAACTGACAGCCTTGTTAACGTGGTAATCAGTAACTGCGTATCACAGGACAACGCTGGTTCCGGCCTGACAGTGTATCTGAACAAACTTAAAAGAAAGTCTAAGAATGTTTCCATCCTTTTCGTGAATTGTTACGTCAGCCGATGTGGCAAATCCGGTATGATAGTAGGTGCAGTCAACGATGATGGCCCGAAAGGTCTGATTGAGTTCAAAAATTGTACGGTCGAGGACTTAAATTCGCCCGGTGTATATATTTTTGATAAGTCGCCGGATAGTGCTCTTTTGCGATTTGATAATTGTAAGTGGTCAAATGTAGCCAAAATTAAAACAACAACTTATCTGGATAATAATGTGAACTCATCTCCGATTCATTTTTTCCTTAGGAGGGAGAAATTTGCCCGCAGATTCGGTGGGGTGGAGTTTGTCGATTGCTCCGTGCACGATGACAAAGAGCGTCCATTCCTGACGGCTACCGAACGGGGCAAAGGCCTTTACGATATCGTCGGCAACATCGATGTGTACAATCGGTTCGGCGCAAAAATGGATTTGGGCGGAAAAACCAAGACCATCGCCCTTCGAGTGAACGAGCATGTAGCTGAAACACAAAGACCCTGATACGATTACGCTTCAACGGTAATCTCTGGGAAATTTCAGAGCAATGCAGGCTGAAAGCGAAGCGAAAAAACGGTTGTTAGTTAACGTGTTCACCAACATACTGGTTGTGTTTGTGAACGCCGCAATCAGCATTTGGCTCATCCCCTACCTGATAAAACACCTCGGCCTGGGATTATACGGTATGATTGCTCTGGTCATTTCGTTTATTGCCTACTTCGACCTTTTCACGAGGTCTATCGCCAATTCCGTTACCCGATTTGTCGCCATTCATCTGGGCAGAGATGAAATAGAGAAAAGTAACCTTTATTTCAACAGCGCCTTGTCCGCCCTGACGGTATTGTGCGGGATACTGCTTGTTCCGGTTGTCATTATCGCGCTCTTGTTTTCCAGAATATTTCAGGTGCCGGCCGGTTTTGAAGCAGATACGAGCTGGCTGTTTTTCCTGGTGCTCCTGTCGTCATTTATTATGTCGGTTACAAGCCCGTTTATTGCCAGTGCGTTTATCAGGCACCGCTTCGACCTGAGCAACTCAGTGGATATCCTCAGCCGGTTTTTGCGGGTGGCTGTTATAGTGCTTTGTTTTACGTATTTATCGCCGTCTTTGAAATATTTCGGATTGTCTTATCTTTCGATGGCGATATTTTTCCTAGTCTGCTCGGTAATGCTGGCCAGATGGCTGACCCCGCAGCTGCGGGTCAACCGCAAGCTGTTTGACTGGGGCGCTTTTCGCCAAATGACCCGCATGAGCGCCTGGATAACCGTCAATCAGGTTGGTATACTTTTATATCTCGGTACCAGCTTGATTATAATAAATCTTTTTCTGGGTCCCGAACAGGTCGGCCGATATGCCCCCGTCGCTCAGTGGGTAACGTTGCTGGTGGCATTAGCGGGGTCTATCAGCAATGTCTTTACACCCATCGCTTATGAGTACATCGCCCGTGAGCAAACGGCTGTTCTGGCAATCCAGATACGACGCTCCGTAAAGTTTATGGTGTTGATAATGGGCCTTCCAGTCGGCTTGCTGTGCGGGCTGGCACAACCTATATTGAGGTGGTGGCTGCCCTCGTTCACAGATTTATGGCCTTTAGTATGGCTGTTAATCGCTCCCTTGCTGGTAACCGTTGCAGTCAGGCCAATGGGTTCTATACATCGGGGCTTGGATAAGGTGAAGGTTCCTGCTCTGGTTACGTTTATCATTGGTATCATAAACGTACTCTTGTCCATAGCACTGGTGCATTATACCAACTTAGGGATTTACGGCGTTGCCTTGGCGCTATCGTTGTGCTTCGCCGGGAAGAATCTATTCTTTACTCCAATTTATACTGCGATAATCACAAACCAGCCGAAAACATCGTTCATCAAAGAAACCATTCCGGGTTTTCTAATGGCCGCTCTTTTATCGCTGGGCGCGTTAGCCCTGAGCCGGACATACGATTTGGCGTCGCTTCCCAGGCTGTCGGTTGTAGCTGTAGTTGCAGCTTTGATTTATGGTGTGCTGTCTTACCAGATAATTTTGACCCAAGAGGACAGAACGTTACTGTGGTCGCTTGTCTTAAGACAAAAATAATTATGTGGGAAATAGTACCTCTGTCGATTGAATGGTTCAGGTAAGAGAAACTTTGATTTCGGAAGAAAACCGAAAAATGGCTTTCAGAAAACAATGATTGGTTAGGCATATGATAAAAATAACAAACAAAGACTTATGTACCGGCTGTTGCGCATGTCTGAATGTGTGCCCTAACAATGCTATCACTATGTTATCAGATAAAGAGGGCTTTTGGTATCCCCGGGTCGATGAAAGTTCCTGTAACAACTGCGGACTTTGTGAGGATGTTTGTCCTCTTATTGAAGGCCACATTGTTACCGTGGAGAGATTCAAATCTCCACGGGTTTTAGCCGCATGGAATACTGATGATACCATCCGTCTGGACAGTACTTCCGGCGGCGTATTTTCTGCCCTGGCCAATGAAATGTTTTCTGTTGGCGGCTATGTGGCCGGAGCAGTGTTCCTGGAAGACCACACTGTCTCTCATATTGTAACCAACGACGAACGTAAGCTTGATCAAATAAGAAGTTCTAAATATCTTCAGAGTTATAGTGGCGAAATTTTTAATAATATCAAACAGATCTTGGAAGAAGGAAAAAAGGTTTTAATTTGTGCCACCCCTTGTCAAATTGCGGCCCTTTACGCCGTCTTGGGGAAAGATTATCAAAACCTGGTTACTTGCGATTTTATTTGCAGGGGAGTTAATTCGCCTAAAGTGTTCCTGAAGTATATGGATATGTTAGGGCGACAATATGGAGCACGCCCAGCGAAAATTAAGTTTAAAAATAAGACTTATGGGTGGCACCGTTTTGCAACACGGATTGATTTTGCCAACCGTAAAACTTATATTAAGGACCGCGATCACGATCTTTTTATGCGGGGCTATCTTACCACGAACAGTTTCGCCCGCCCCTGTTGTTACAACTGCCAATTTAAGGCTCTACCGCGGCAGGCAGACATAACTTTGGCGGACTTTTGGGGAATAGAAAGACACCACCCAGAATTAGATAATGATCACGGGACCTCTTTAATACTCCTTAATTCGGAGAAAGGAGCCAGGTTCTTCGGTGAGATTTCCGACAAGGTATTTTCAAAAGAGCTGACCATAAGGGACGCCTTGGCAGGTAATCCGGCTTTGTTTGACTCCCTGGAATACAAGCCTGAACGTAAAAAGTTTTTTGAAGATCTGGATGCTATGTCCTTTGCTGAGTTGGCCGAAAAATACTTTCCTGTTCCGGGGCGTTTTTCCGAAATCATTCATCGGTGTACAACCGGGATCATAAATGGGTTACGAAAATTTTTGCGACTCTTGCAGCTAATAGGTTACCATCCTTTGGTATGGTGGCAGTTCATCTACATCAACATGCTTCGCAGAGCTACACAAGGTAAGCTGCGTTTAGGATTTGTCCCGACTACCTACTGTCGTATAATCATAGACAGAAGCGCCAGGATAATTATGAATGGAGTATTGATTCTGGGAACAAAAGAAAACCGAAAATCGAAACGTGAAACACGCTTTTCCTTGGGTAAGAATTCGAGTATCACCATTAATGGTTCTTTTTCGATTGCAAGTGGCTCGGATATTCGTGTTTTTGATAAAGGAGAATTGATCTTGAGCGGCGGCTACTGTACGTCAGGTGTTCAGATCGTTTGTTTCAAGAAGATTACTATAGGCTACGGCTGCGCCATAGCCCGGGACGTAATTATTCGCGACACAGATGCCCATCAGCTCATCGGCCCGACTCATCAGATGACACAGGAAGTATTTATTGGTAACAATGTGTGGATTGGCAACCGAGCTATCATTATGAAAGGTGTTACTATTGACGACGGTGCGATCATTGCTGCCGGTTCAATTGTAACCAAGGATGTGCCGGCACGCTGTTTAGTTGCCGGTGTTCCCGCCAAGGTTGTTCGAGAAAATGTCCAATGGAAATGACTAATGCCACATTGAACAATGGAATTGAAATGCCCATGCTCGGAATGGGTACGTGGCCTCTAAATGGATTGAAATTGGCCATATTAATCCGCAGAGCCATCAGGCTGGGCTATCGCAGTTTTGACTTGGCTTCGGCTTATGGTAATGAAAAATGGTTTGGGCGAGGCCTAAGAATCTCTGGTCATCCCCGTCAAGAGTTGTTCATTACTACCAAGCTCAGTAACGCCGGCCAGCGCAGTGGAGATATTAGAGGAGCACTGCAGAAGAGTCTGAGTTTGATAGGAATCAAGTATTTAGACTTGTATCTAATACATTGGCCGGTTCCCAACCTTTTTGTGTCTTCGTGGAAACAAATGGAGCTTTTGTACAAGGAAGGTTTAATCAGAGCCATTGGTGTATGTAATTTTCACCAACATCATTTGAAGAGCCTGTTAGAATGTACTGATGTTGTACCAGCGGTAAATCAAGTTGAATTGCATCCGTTGCTCTCCCAGGTTGCTCTAGTGAAGTTCTGTAGGGACAGGAACATCCAAGTTGAAGCTTACACACCGCTGGCACGAATGCATGATAAACTGATAAAGAATGAAAACTTGATAGCCATAGCCAAACACCATAATAAAACGGTACCTCAAATAATCCTCAGATGGGATTTCCAACAGGGCGTTATGTCGATTCCCAAATCTTCACATTTTCTTAGGCTCAAAGAAAACATCGGTATTTGCGACTTTCAATTATCTGATGAGGAGGTGGACTTAATCAACAGATTGAATATTGATTTCCGTGTAAGATATGATCCAGACAATTGTCGTTTCACCAGGTAGCTACTGTTCGCCCCAGGAGATTTTGATTTTGGCAGGCCTTCTTAGAAGAATATCAAATGAAAGATTTCAGTTTCTTTATCCTTGCAGGTAACGCAGGTTACTATAATCGCGGAAGTGAAGCTATTATCAGAGGCACCGTCCGTATACTCCGTGAGTTCTTTGATCAGCCGCGATTTTTAGTAGTCAGTCATTACAAAAATAACAGGCAGTTCAAGCGGCAGTGCCTCGAAGAAACGGATTCGGCAATAACACACAAGAGGATGCGAACCGTAAAGAAAAGGTTCGATTTAATGTGGTTATTGACCAAATCGCTCAACGTAGCGTTTCCCGCGGCAGTCAAACATATCGTGTACAAAGACCTAAAGCCGTTTTTAGGCCGGGCCCAGGCGGTCTTGGCCGTGGGCGGTGATAATTATTCTATGGATTACAAGTCGCTGCCCAAAACCTGCACAGATTTAGATGACCTTGTTGTAGAAAAAGGCAAACCTCTGGTTATATGGGCGGCATCGGTCGGGCCTTTCAGTGCAAGGCCCCGATATGAAAAATATATGGCCGACCACCTGCGTAAGGTCCATATCCTCGCCAGGGAGACCCTGACAATCGAGTATTTGGCCGGGCTTGGATTGACGGAAAATGTTCACCGCGTTGCGGACCCTGCCTTTCTGGTGGAGCCAGCTGAGCCGGTGAAAAAGGAAGGCATACCTGAAATAGACGCCGGTGCCGTGGGATTGAATCTGAGTCCTCTTATGAGTCGATTCCTGCCGAATGGTGATTTGAGCAGCTGGACAAGTCTTTGTACAGATATTATCAGCAAAATACTGGAAAAAACAGACGGCAGAATATACCTGATTCCACACGTAACGGCTACTGCGACAAATGACGACTATCTGTTCATGAAGAGCGTTTTGGCGGCCGTAGCATATGAAAAAGAGCGTGTTGTTCTGATTCCACCTGTATTTAACGCCGCCGAGACCAAGTGGATTATCGGCAAAATGGCGGCATTTGCAGGGGCACGGATGCACTCGACCATTGCTGCTTTATCCTGCTGTGTCCCTACATTAAGCCTGGCATACAGCGTAAAGGCTAAAGGTCTCAATCAGGACATCTACGGCCATACGGATTACTGCATTTCGTCTGATGAATTAGTCCCTGACACCATCGCCGATAAAATTGTCGAGCTGTTGCGGAAATCGAAAGATATAAGAAAACATCTTAAAAGTCAGATGCCTGAAGTTCGCAAGTTGGCTATGGATTCAGGCCGGATTTTAAAAAGAATACTGGAAAAGTCGTCATCCTGAAATCGTGCTGTTAAAACTATAATTTTCTGAAAAGGCAAATTCATTATGGTGCTGGCGATATATTTATTTCTAATGATATATGCTCCCAAGATCGGAGTGTGGGGAGAAATGATCTCATTCGTTTCAATCCTTCTTATTATCCGAGCGTCTACGGTTGGTGCTATAGAGCCATTTGCAGTACGCCGTCTGCGTTCTTGGCTTATGATGTTCTTTGCGGTTTTGTTTCTCTACTCTCTGCTGATTGTCGTTATCAATCCCGGCTTTAATACATATTACCTGTTAAGGTTTGGACGTACATCGCTTCAATTTTTAGGCAGCTATGCTTTGATACGTCTTTATTACAGGAAGTATTATGATGGTATGGCCGATAAACTTTTATTGCACTTGTACTGGGCCATTGCAGCCCACGCCACAATTATGTTATTGATGTATTTCGTGCCTCCCTTGCGGTTCTTCATACTTAATATTTTGGGGGTAACGATGGCAACAAAAAGCGGCCCCGCGTTTTTTGCCGGCAAGCGTGTTGGCGGCCTTACTGTTGCACTCGACACGCTCTCATTCGTGCAAAGCGTTGGAGTTCTGCTCTTTCCGCTGGTTATAGGACAACTACGCGGATATAAGGCTATTCTTGGAAGTGCGGCCCTTGTCATCATCGGATTTTCAATATTTATCAGCGGCCGTACCGGTACTATCATATTAATACTTTTTATGCCTATAGTGTTGCTCTATGCAAGAAAACGTGCTGTTACACTATTTCTAAAGCTCGGGGCGGCTGCACTAATATTAGCTATCGCTGTAGCGCTTATCACTCCGAGTGCTGAAGTGCAAACCTACCTCACAGGTGAAAAAGAACGTTTGATGACTCTGCTTAAGCCATACGAGGAAGGTGGAACCGGCCTTCAGACCGGAGCGCCAGGAAAACTAATCGATGACTATCTACACGACTGGCCAACAGACCTCGGCGTGTTCCTTTTTGGCAATTCAACATCATCAAGAGCTGAAGGTAGTCGGTATTTTGTCAGTGCAGACCCAGGGTACATACTTGACACTTATGGAATAGGGATTGTTGGCTTGTCATTAATGCTCAGCTTCTATATTGTTTGTTTATGGCATGCTCGAAAGTGCTTTCCCTACCACAAATCGTTGGCTTTGTTCTCGCTTCTCTATGCAGTCCAATCGCTCATTGTTAACGGTAAAGTACGTTTTGCTTTGGCTCGTGAAGGCTTTACCATTTCTGTTGTCCTGCTTGTCGCCAGCGTTTATTTACGAAGCATTGCGTCTGAATTCTATGAAGAGGAGCAGACGGCTCAGATTGACATTATAGACGAATATGCCGATAGTTTATCTTACTATGCGGACTGGTAAGGGAGATTTGTACCTTTCCGAGCTTAAGGATACTCAAATAAAGACCGAAGAAGAAAAAGCAGATATATTGTTATCGGCGGTCATCATAGGGCTAAATGAGGCTCGGATAATAGGTCAATGTATCGAAAGTGTCAAGTCCGCAACCGCCAACATTCCCAGAACAGAGATTGTATATGTTGACTCGCGTTCAACTGACGAAACTGTTTCAATTGCTTTGTCTAAAGGGGTGAAGGTCTTTAAATTAGGCAAAACACAGCCACCCGGTCCTGCAGCAGGACGGTATGTAGGCAGTTTGGTAACGCATGGACGCTTTATTATTTTTGTGGATGGCGATTCCATCGTTGCCCCCGGCTGGATTGAGCCAGCGATTGAGTTGATGATGCGTGATACTTCGATCGTTATGTTTTCAGGTACGTTTCGCGGCAGTCAGCATAATGGGGGGACAGTTCCAGCGAAAGTGGAGCAGTTGGGGGTCATTAGGACGGTTTGCCAAATAAGCGGCAGTTGGGCACCGATAGTGCCGCGAAGAGCACTTGAGTCTGCCGGCAACTGGAACCCTTTCGTGAGATGTTTGGAAGAAGTGGACTTGGCCATCAGGTTACGTCACTATATGCCTGGCAGCCGGCTGGTACAGAGCGATCAATGTACAGTCGACACTCCTAAGTGTTCGATCTTGTATCCGGGTGAGATTATCAGGCGCTGGAAGATAGGATTCATCAGGGGGCCGGGGCAAATACTTCGCAATGCCATTGCTCATGGATACTTAAGTGAATCTTGGGAGGTTGCCAAGCCTGTGGTGCTGGCTGTAGCCTTGCTGGCAGGACTGGCTGTCTCGATAGCGCTGAAACTCTGGTGGCAGTTCCTGCTTTTGTTTTTCGGTGCGGTGTTTCTGCGAGCAGTTCTTACGCGTAAACTCGTGCGATTGAGCAGCGTATTCTATAACTTGCTGATAGGCTTCTATAGTATTTGGGAGTTTCTGAGAGTTCCGGCAAGAGCAGCTTCCAGCTACTCGAGGGATTTTGAGGAAGTAAAGGCAAATCAGGGCCAACATGAGGCGTAGCCCGGCAGGCACGTAAGCGAAAAAAGAAGAGTATGCTCACGGATACCGGGAATCTTGACTACAGCGTTTTGGCGGCGAAGCTGAATATGTCGCCGGCATGTATGCGCAGGCGTATCGGTCATTTCGAGAAAGTCTTCAGTGATACGAATATTAAAGGCAAAAAAATTCTGGAAATCGGAGCTGGAGGTGAACTGGTAAGCTGTTTTCTCGGTCTCCGAGGCGCTGAATCCATCGTTACTCTGGAGCCGTAAGCAGCTGGTGAGGATAGTGACGCAAGAGCGAAATTCACCAATAACGTAGAGAGCCTTGCTTTGAAGAACATCTCTCTGTCCACCGAAACGATTCAGGGTTATGATGCCCCGCCTCATTCGTTTGACCTGGTCGCGGCGATTGCGACCATAAACCACCTGAACGAAGATGCCTGCATTCGCCTTCACAAGGATGAAAAGGCAGTGAGAACATACCAAGAGTTATTCAAAAAGATATTTGCCCCGCTTAAGTTCGGCGGCAGTTTGATGATCACCGATTGTAGCAGAGAGAACGCTTTTTCCTGGTTGTCAGATAAGCTCGGCATACCAAATCCTAACGCACCGAAGACCGCGTGGCTTAAGCACCAAACGCCCCAGTTGTGGGTGAAGATTCTGGAGAGTGTGGGATTTGAACACGCGACCTGGCGATGGATATTTCCGACCCGGCGACTATCCCTGACATGCAGTTGTGGTCTGATAAGCAGACTTCTTGATAATTTTTTGCTTTTGTATTTGACTACGTCATATTTTGCCATAAAAGCCTTCCGCACAAACTGATTGCTGTTGTTGGCCAATCTTGTTATACGCCCGCAAGAACATTTATCGTAAATCATGATGATATAGGGGAACTGTGTGCTGAAGATACTCAGTATCATGAGTAATCCTGCTATCGGAGGAACAGAGACGTTCGTTTTGTCCATGACGCCGTATCTTGAGAAGATCGGATGCGCTGTCGACATAATGAATACGTGGCGTGGCTCGCTGATGAAGAAAGCCGCTCTTGAGGCTAAGCTTTCTTACAGAGAGCTTTACGGCAATAGTAGATTCATCAGCCCAAGAAGCCTCGCACAACTTGCTAACGCTATTCGGCGCGGAAAATACGATATAGTGCTTGTTTTTGGCCTTCGTGCCAGCGTGCTTTTGCGCCTTTTAAAACCTTTTTTCAAAAACGTGCCGCTCATCACCGGGTTAAGGGAGGTAGGCAACTTGCGCAATTGGCACCATACGTGGCTGGATCGCCTGACGCAGGGAAAATGTGACCTTTTTGTTTCGAACAGTGACGCTGTCGGCCGGGTGTTCACAACACGAGAAAGACTCTCCAGTGACAAGATGGTTGTGATCAAAAATGGCATAAGCTCGCAGCAGTTTGATAGAAGCAGGTATAGAGATGTCAACAAGCAGAGTTTTGGCTTACCTGCGGATAAAGTCATAATAACGACGGTGGCGAATTTCAGGTACGAGAAGGGACACGACTTTTATGTAGAAGTAATACGAGCATTCCTGGAAGAATTTGAGAATGCTCATTTTGTATGGATTGGCGAAGGTTCACTCAAATCAAAACTAAAGAATATGGTCAGGTCAATCGGTGCTTTTGATAAAATAACCTTTTTGGGTTTGGTTGAGGATGTTCGGCCTGTGCTGTCCTGCTCCGATATCTTTGTTCTGCCGTCCCGAGAGGAAGGCATGTCCCGAGCACTGATGGAAGCCATGGCTATGTCACTGCCGTGTGTGGCGACGGATGTAGGTGGTGCAAACGAAGTTATTGTGAACGGAGTCTCAGGTCTCATAGTTGAATTTGGCAATGTCGAAGATTTCGGCGGGCAAATAGTCAAATTGACTGAGGATGGGGATTTGCGCCGTAAGATGGGCGCAGCAGCAAGGCTGCGCATAATAGAGAATTTTGATATGGAGAAAATTGCCAAAAAGTATGTGAGACTTTTCGAGTTGGTTGCGGCGGGGCACCGGGACGGCGAAGAAATTCAAAGGCGGCTGGACGAGTGAATTGAGACTTGATGTTGGATAAAGTGGTTCTTCTAATTGCTTATCACGCGTGAAAATGCAAGCAGGAAACTGGGTCGCTATATCGCGAGTTCGTTTAGAGCATGCAAGGGAGTTTAAGTGAAAAGACATTCGGGACATTGTCTTAAAATCTGCATGGTGTCAGCTGTGCCGCGAACACTTTGGGGATTTTACGGCGGCTTGATAAGGCAATTAAAAGGCTCGTCTGTAGATGTGACCATTGCCAGTTCAGATAGGCCGCATCTTAATGATTTTAAGGAGCAACTTGGCTGTAGAATTTTCCCGGTCGAGATAACCCGTCAGATATCGCCAGTAAAAGACCTGGCGGCAATTGGCAAGCTTACTCGACATTTCAGGAGCGAAAAGTACGACATTGTGCATGCACATACGCCAAAAGGGGGACTTATCGGTATAATCTCAGCCTTTCTGGCAGGCACTTCCAACCGCGTGTACACGATTCACGGTTTGGTTTCTGAAACCTCCACCGGTTTGAAAAAAAAACTTCTCTACTTATCCGAGTGGTTAGTGTGTAAATTAGCTACAAAAGTGCTTGTGGTCAGCCACAGCCTAAAAGAACAAGTTCTCAAGGAAAAACTATGCAAAGAATCTAAAATGCAGATTCTTGGTGATGGGACTGCCTGCGGAATTAATCTAAAAAAGTTTCATACTTCCGAAAAAACGGCTTTGCTAGGCAGGCAGACCAGGGAAAAGCTTAACATACCTCAGGATGCAAAAGTTATAGGATTCGTGGGAAGAATCGTTCCAGATAAGGGAATCAATTGTTTAATTGATGCATTCGAGATGGTTCAAAGAAAATTGGACAATGTCTATTTGCTACTGATGGGGACTTTTGAGACTATCCGCGAAACGATTGATGAGCAAACAAAGCAGAGTATAACAAATAACAGCCGCGTTGTTTACGGAGGATATGCTAACGATATCTGTCCTTACTATTCAGCTATGGATATTTTCGTTCTGCCCACACGGCGCGAAGGATTTCCTTATACCCCTTTAGAAGCCGGCGCAATGGGTTTACCGGTGATTGCCACAAAGGTCACCGGATGTGTTGATGCGGTCGTTAATAACGTTACTGGGCTGCTCGTAGAGAAAGACAATTACAAACAGCTTGCTGAAGCAATGTTAAAACTATTGGGAGAACCTGAATTGCGGAAGGAACTCGGACGAATGGGGCACGAACGAACCAAGCAGGTCTTCAATTCCAAAAGGCTAATTGGCGAACATATGAAGCTATACGAAAGAATTTTAGGCGAATAATACAACAAGTTTGCTATACTAAATTATTTTCTGATCCGGATTATAATATGGCTGGCGCCGAAGAAAAAAAGAAACCTTACGTTATTCCATTTTTTGTGGTTCTTATTGCAATTGTTATCATAATGTTCATTGCTAACAAGAAATCGGTCCTTGTAAAGGAAATCAATCTGCCCTTCAATAATGGAATAATAAATCTCTCCACCTCACGCAATTTTCTGGTTGCAGCCAGCCTGGATAACAAAATCTATGTCTGCGACTGGAACAACTTGTCTAAAGAACCGCAGGTCGGCATTACAAAATCACCTCAGGCTATCCTGCTCGATAATGAATTTGTCGTCTCCCTGCAAAAAAATCCCAAAGCTGTGGTAGCTACCAGTCTTAAAGAAAACAAAAAGCTCAAGGAAATATCGCTTGCTTCAGATAAAACACCGCAATACCTGGCTACTAACCCGGAAAATAACACAGTTGTCCTCCTGCTTACTGAAACTTACGAGCAGCGGCCCATCGTGACACATTACGAACTTCTATCCGTCATACTTGAAACAAACAGGGTCTCTACAATCACAATTGAAAAGTTAGATGACGGAAAACCGCAAGCTATGGCTTTATCCAATAATGGAGATTTTGTTGCTATTGCCGGAGAAAAAAATAAACTTGGCTGGCTGGCCCTTATTGAGCTCAAACAAAAGCAAAAGCTCTGGGAAAAGACTCTGCCCGATTCAACACCATTTTTATCCGTCGCCTTTTCACCGGAAAATGAGTCCATCTATGCAGGAGACAGCAGCAGCACCTTATACAAGCTCGATTATTCAGGCAAGGTCATAAATCGTCTAAGGCCGCCGACTGCCAAAAAGCAAAGCACCGCGCCCGTACAGAATATTGCTATAAGCTCAGATGGAAGATTCATCGCAGCCAACTTCGCCGATAATGTCAACGTCTGGGAACGCGAAAGCGGCAAAAACATCTTCAGCAGGCATCCCGGCCATAAAATAACAAGCGGTGTGGTTCTATCACCTGATGGCCGATTCCTCGCTACTTCCGACATGCGCCAAGGTGGAACAATCAGAATATGGCGAACACAATAAAACAACTTCTTTTAATTTTCGGTTATACGGCAAATTCTAAAACAGGCACAGATAATCGAAAAATGAATAAAAATTCTTTAGCAAAAAAAATTCAGCTTGTGATTAAGCGTTCAATCGATGTTATTGCCGCCATTATTGCTTTACTTTTAAGCTCGCCAGTTTTTCTGTGCATTGCAATTGCTATAAAACTTACGAGCAGAGGGCCAGTCTTCTTTCGTCAGGACAGATTGGGAAAAGATGCAAGTATATTTAAGCTCTACAAATTCAGGACTATGATTGTCGGTGCTATAAATATTGGAAAAGGTCTCTCGGTCACCGAAAAAGACCCCAGGATTACCTCTGTAGGCACTTTTTTAAGAAAAACCAGCCTTGATGAAATCCCTCAGCTAATCAACGTCTTAAAAGGTGACATATCTTTCGTGGGACCGAGGCCGACAGTGCCGCAGCATCTGGAGTATTATGGTGAATTTGAAAAAAAACGGCTGGAAGTCAAACCCGGCATTACCGGTCTGGCAATGGTCAAAGGAAGAGCAAGCATACCCTGGTCGAAGCGCATAGAATACGATGTCGAATACGTCGATAACTTCAGCTTATGGCTGGACCTCAAAATATTGCTGCAGACAATCTGGGTTGTAATAAGACGCAAAAACGTTTATTATGATTATGAAAAAAACGGGCCGCCTTTTGATTTGAAGAAACCTGAAGTAAAAACAATAAACAAAAGTTAGAAATCAAAGCAGGCTTCACCGGTTATGGAAGAAAAAAAAGTACTCATCAAGGGCAAGCACATTCAGCTTCGAACAACAGTCAAAAGCGATATGGAGCTGAAAGTCCGCTGGTATAACGATCCTGACGTTAACAAAACGCTGGTTCTGCCCGAAAAGCTCGAACTTGACAAAACCTATGAATGGTTCGAGAAGATACAGAAAGATACAAATCGCTTTGATATGGTCATTGAAACAATCGACGCCGTACCAATAGGCGTCATAGGGCTGAAAAATATCAACAAAAATAATCGTTCTGCCCTGCTATATATAGTCATCGGAGAAAAAGATTATTGGGGAAGGGGACTGGGCCTGGAGGCAGAGTTGCTGGCGATACATTACGGCTTCGAAGCACTCGGACTGCACAGAGTGCTCGGAACTGCTCTTGAAAACAATCCCGCCAGCATCGCCGTATGCAAAAAAGTAGGTTTTGTCCTCGATGGGACATCAAGAGACGATTACTACAAGGACGGAAAATTTTATAACGTCCACAAATACAGTGTCCTCAAAGATGAATTCTACGCAAAACACCCAGAATTTCAAAAAATACAAATCTTATACTCATTCCGACAAGCAGAAACAAGTAAAGAAATCCAATTATTTCCGAAAAAAGATGTCGTAATTACCGGCCATAATGTGTGCTTAAGACCTTTGAAAGAACAAGACCTCGAAACAAGAGTACAATGGTTCAACGCAACGGAAATAAATAAATACTTGATTCTAAATGAACCACTAAATCTTAAAAAAACTCTCGAATGGTTCGAAAAAATCAGAAATGAACACAGATATGACTTTGTAATTGAAACATTACAGGCCCGTTCAATCGGCTGTATCGGATTTAGAAAAATCAACAAAAAAGAATCATCTGCCGTCTTCTATATAATCATTGGTGAAAAAGATTGCTGGAAAAAAGGCATTGGTACTGAAGCTTCAAAGCTTTTGATAAACTGGGGATTTGACAAGCTTGGACTGAAAAAAATACAATCTACCGTTAAAAAAGAAAATAAAGCAAGTACCGCTTTACTTAAAAAGTTAGGTTTTGAGCATATCCGGAATAAAACAATAAGCAACAACGAAAAACAAATACTAAGCGATTTCGAGTTGCTCAGAACCAATTTCAAATAAGCCTTCGTTTCTCAAAACCCGAAGACTTACAAAAAATAGCCAAGTTGTCCTTGTGAATAGTGTATATCATCCTTGGTGATGCAGTCTATAGAAACAATCGGAAGAAAAAACAAACAAAGGTTATTTAATGATTGAGACAGTGAAAACGGCTGTTGTCCTTGGCTCGAGTGGAACCATAGGAAGTTTAACCGGCGGAATTATCGCACAGGAGGGAATAAAGGTTTATTTTCTAAGCCGGTCAGAAGAACATGCTAAAAAAGGCGCACAGAAAGCCGTTGCTCAGGCACGCTCTGAAGTCATAAAAAGAAACATTATCTGCGGAGAGTATGACAAACTTCTTGAGACTGCGATGGAAGAGGCCGACTGGGTTATTGAGGCTGTCACCGAAGATATAAACATCAAACGACAAATATATGAAAAAATTGAAACATACCTTCGTCCGGAAACCATTGTCAGCTCCACTACTTCAAGCCTGCCCTTGGATGCTCTCACACAAGGCAGAACTGAACTTTTCAGAAAAAATTTTCTTTCCACACATTTCTATAACCCGCCCGGCAAAATGCTTGCCTGCGAAATCGCCGCAACAGACCAGACAGAGCCTTATCTGTTCGATTTTATGAAAAATTTTCTCAAAACAAGGCTCCACCGCGAGGTCATACCGGTCAAAAACATAGCCGGCTTTGCCGGCAACAGAGTTGCTTTTCTGTTATTCAGCAAGATAACAGAGCTTGTTAGCGAATACGGTACGGAAATGACAGACTACCTAATCGGGCCATATACCGGCAGACTTATGCCGCCTCTCGCAACTCTTGACCTTGTAGGACTGGATATCCACAAAGCAATTATTAAAAATCTTCGTGACAATACAGATGACGAAATGCACGACAGCTTCGTGCTGCCGAATTATATCGACAAAATGATAGAGAATGGACTGCTCGGCAACAAGACAAAAGCCGGCTTCTACAAAAAACTCGAAGGCGAAAGATTGTCTTTTTACGACCCACACTCCGGCCAATACACCCCTGCCGTCAAACCACATATAGGTTTTGTCGAACACGTAAAAAACCTGATTCATCTCGGAATGTATCAGCAGGCATTTGATGTAATCAAAACCGCTGCCGGCCGAGAAGCTGAAATCGTACGAGGCATCCTTTGCACGTATATCTCTTATGCCTATAATCGAATAGGGGAAGTCACTGACCATCAGATAGGTATTGAAGGAATTGATAAAGTAATGACGGCAGGTTACCACTGGGCGCCTCCCAGCCTGATAATCAATCTGCTCGGCGGCAACGATGAGGTGGCAAAAATGCTGCAGGAAAAGGGGCTGAAAGTACCTGACAACTTCTACAGTATCGAAAAACCGGTCCTTCAGCTTCTGAACTCAGGAAAATATTTTGTCGCGCGATAATCTAAAAACAGTCTGAAAGAAATGAGAAAAGATAAAGTATACATACTCGGCGGTTACCAGACAGATTTCGCAAGAAACTGGGCAAGGGAAAATAAACACATCTCTGCTATGATGCGTGAAGCCTACCAGGGGGCGTCATACTTCACAAAAATAGAACCTGCCCAAATCGATGCAGCCTTTATTGCCAACTTTGCAGCAGAGCTATTTTGCAATCAGGCCCACCTTAGCTCATTTTTTGTCGATTTCGACCCTGCATTTTCTTCCCTGCCGACCTGCAGATTCGAGACCGCCTGCGCTTCAGGCTCGGCTGCGGCACTGGCGGCTGTAGCTTATATACAGGCTGAAATTTACGACCTAATTCTGCTGATAGGCGTCGAGCAAATGAAAACCGCTGACCCTAAAAAAGGTGGTGACTTTCTCGGAACCGCAGCCTGGTATGAAAAAGAATGCGCTGGCATTGAGTTTCCCTTCCCCAAACTATTCGGCAAACTCGGCGACGAATACGACAAACGTTTCGGCCTGGATAACAAACACCTCGCAAAAATCGCCGAAATCAACTACAAAAATGCAAGAAAAAATCCGAACGCCCAGACCCGAAACTGGTTTATGAACCTCGAACACGCAAACACCCTCGGTGACTATAATACACCTATCAGCGGCAGAATAAAAGTCACCGACTGCTCACAGATAACAGACGGCGCAATAGGTCTCTTCATCGCCTCTGAAAATTTCGCACGCGAATATGCAAAAAAACAAAATATAAATATTGACAAAATACCAGCCATACTCGGCTGGGGACATACCACCGCCTCTATCGAGTTTGCAAAAAAAGTAGCTGACTCAGCAGACAGCGAATATGTCCTGCCTGTAACCCGCAAAGCGATACTCGATGCTTTCAAAAGTGCCGACATCAAAGATTGCTGGCAGCTTGATGTAATTGAAACACACGATTGCTTTACCACCTCGGAATATATGGCCATTGACCATTTCGGACTGACCGAGCCGGGAAAATCTTTTGAAGCTATCGAGCAGGGAGTTATCGAAATAGATGGAAAACTGCCGATTAATCCTTCCGGCGGTCTCATCGGTTGCGGCCATCCGGTCGGTGCCACTGGTGTGCGACAACTGCTGGACGCTTACAAACAGGTTACTCAAACTGCCGGCGATTATCAGGTGCCGGGCGCCAAAACAGCAGCTACTCTCAATATCGGCGGAACCGCAACAACAAATGTCTGCTTCATTGTCGGGACAAAATAATTATGAGAATACTCTTAACAAGCGCAGGCCGACGCGGATACCTGGTAAAATTCATCAGAGAGGCTCTAACAGATAACGACCAAATCTGGGGCGCCGACAACAGCAAATATGCACCTGCCTTTCATTACTGCGACAATACCTTTCTTCTCCCGAAGGTAACCGACACCGATTACGTTGACACTCTGATAAATTTCTGCAAAAAAAACAAAATCGATATGGTCATACCGCTCATCGACCCCGAACTCGAGGTACTGGCTGCACAACGACAAAGATTTTACGACGAAAACATATTGGCTGTAATCTCACCGCCCAAAACTGTCGAAATCACCTTCGATAAATACCTGACATATAAATTCGGCAAAGATAACGGCTTAAATGTACCCGTAACAGTCCTGTCCGTCGAAGAAGCGCTCAAACTAATTGAAGAAGGCAAACTAAACTGGCCGCTCGCGGTAAAACACAGAAAAGGTTCCGCATCAATGAACATCACTTATTGTCAAAATAAAAAACAATTAATAAACGCATTTGAGACCTGCCCTTTCCCGATGATACAGGAATTTATCGATGGCGACGAGTACGGCTATGACCTTTTCGGCGACTTCGAATTCAGGCCTATCAGTGTCTTTTGTAAGAAAAAGCTCAAAATGCGGGCCGGCGAAACTGACAAAGCCATAAGCACTGACAACAAAGAGCTTATAGAATTAGGACTGAAAATTATGCAGAATTTACAGCTTTTCGGCCCAATGGATGTTGACGTGCTTATCAGCCCGCAAGGCCCGAAACTATTAGAGATGAATCCCCGTTTCGGCGGCGGCTATCCCTGCTCGCATCTGGCCGGTGCCAATTTCCCTGCAAAGCTTATTGCAATAAGAAACGGTCAAAAGCTCAAACCCGATATCGGCTCCTGCCCAGCCGGTGTTGTTATGCTCAAGCAGGATGAAATCATCAGCCACGACTGCGGCAACTTTAAAAAAATATGAGCTATTCTCTTAAAAATTCAACACACGCGCTCACCATTTGCAGCTAAATTTTATTCGCCTGCTTGGTGGTTTTTCCGCAATAACTCCTTTCATCCTTTATTCAGCCGGCAAACCCAAAAAAGCGTCCCTGAGAGGATTCGAACCTCTAACCTTCGGCTCCGGAGGCCGACGCTCTGTCCAATTGGGCTACAGGGACAAAAAAATCTTTCTGTCATATTACGCCTAAAAACCAAAAAAGTAAACATCCAAGCCATAAACGGAATCCTTTAATTCGATTCACCGTTTTTTAATGCACTAAAACGCCTCTTTCCTGTATAATATAATAGGTAAAAAGGTCACAAGAAATAACTATATGAACAGTAAATATTCAGGCGGATTTTATCTTTCCTTAGCTTTAATACTTCTGTGCTCAGCCAACTGCTTGGCAGGTAGAGCCGGCTGGGAAAGCAAAAAAATCGATCTACGAATGAGCAACGGCTCACGAATCACGAAAATAAACTATCCAGCAGGCTCAGAGCCTTTGATGAGAGCACAAAAAAAGCAAAAACACAAAGAAACTTTACTTTATAGAAAAAATATAAAAGACAGTCTCAAAATAACGAGTGAAAAATCCCAACTGCTGGCAGACCAGGCCGTTTTTGCAAACATAGTGGAATCACCTCCTATAGACGGTTTCGTTCCCTGGGTAGCAATTGTCACCACAGATGAAAGACTGGATATTCTTGAATTTGATGCCATACGTTCCACTTCTGTCGAAGGCGATTTTTTCGTCTCGCAGCCGGAGGAAAACTACGCCATTGGAATCTTCGATACAGGCGCAAGCTCTCATCTTCTGAATAATAAGGCTGCAGACATAACAGGCCTGCTCGACTCGGATATGTTAACAAGTAATACAGTTGAAATCAAAGGTGTTACCGGCTCCATTTACGCCTGGGTTAGCCAGCCTTATGGTCTTTATATTGACGGTCTCGGTATAATCGATCCCTGTGGTGTTATAAGCTCATTTTCCACTATGGTCGGTGAATATAATGTTTCAACCTCTGTCGGCCCCTCTTATGCGACCGCTTTACAGACCCCAATCGGCTCACCACTTGCGGTTTATTTTACAACCTATATAGACAACGAAAATCAGGTGACCATCATTTCAGACGGCAACGAACTTACAGGCCCGAACCTCATTTTTTATGACGAAGACTACACAGACTATGACCCGACTGTCCCGCATTTCGACAACATCATACCTCTTGAGCTAAGACCCCTTGGTGCAATTGCTGTCCAGTATGTCCCCTCTTTTGAAGATTTTGATTTCCCCCCAATGGTACCCTCAATAATAATCGGCAATCTTGCTCAAAGCTTATTCTTTGTGCACAGCGTGGACCTTTTCGAAGGAACCTACAGAGCAACGGACAAAGACCGCTTTATGCTCGATACCGGTGCCCAGGTATCTGTCATCGGCTCACGTATTGCAACCAGGCTCCATCTCGAACCAAATTATCCCGAGTTTACAGTCGAGATTTTAGACGTCACCGGCGATTCCATTATCGCAAACGGTTACACAATCGATAATATTCAGATACCTGCTTTCGGAGACTGGTTCATCGCGAATAATGTCCCCGTCATCTATCTGGATATAGATTCACCAGAAGGCGGAACACTTGACGGTATCATAGGTATGAATCTTTTCACAGAATTTAATTTAATCATTCGCGGCGGGGGACTGCCTCCCGAAATCGACCCTGTTCTCGAGCTCGACCCAATCTACAGATTACCCGCCGACATCGTACCGGAAGGCGGCGATGGAATTGTTAACGAGCTCGACCTTCTGGCATTTATTAACGCCTGGCTCTCGGAAGGAACAATACCCCCATCCCCGGGTTGGAATCCCAAAGCGGACCTGTATCCCCTCTCTTCGCAGGACGATAAAATTGACTTTCTTGACTTTGCCGTCTTCGCTCAATACTGGCTGCAGACCGAACAACAGTGACATTCAGTACTAACAGCCCGTTTTTGTTCATCTCGTTGCTGTCAACAAATAGGTTGACACATACACTCTTTGCATATATCATTCAAACTTGTTTTTCCTTTTCGAGCAGCTTCGAAAGGCTTGAATATGTTCTCAGCCGAAACTTATATCGAACGAAGAAACAAACTGAAAAAACAAATCGATTCAGGCCTGATACTTTTACTCGGCAACGAAGAAAGCTCGATAAACTATCCCGACGTTCACTACCCATTCAGGCAGGACAGCTCGTTTTTATATTTTTTCGGCCTGGATTTCGCCGGCCTTGCCGCCGTTATCGATATAGACGCAGATAGCGTTACCATTTTCGGCAGCGACCTCACCATCGATGAAATAATCTGGACAGGCACCCAGCCGACCATAAACCAAAAAGCTGCCGCCGTCGGCGTCAGCAAAACAGATTCGCTCACCGAGCTTGAGAAAACAATCCAAAAGGCGGTCAAACAAAACAAAACCGTTCACTACCTGCCCCCCTATCGTGCCGAGCATTTAATCACACTCGAAAAGCTCACAGGCATCCCGCATAAGAAAATTGCCCAAAATGCCTCGCCGGAACTGATAAAGGCTGTAGTTGCACTCCGCGAAAAAAAATCTCAACAGGAAATCGAACAGATAAAAACAGCAATCGACATTTCTTATCGTATGCACTCCGAGGCAATGAAAATTTCAAAGCCGGGTAAATATGAGCAGGAGATTGCAGGCCTGATGGAAGGAATCGCCATTGCAGCCGGTGGAAGACTCGCCTTCCCAACCATCTTTTCGATTCACGGCCAGACCCTGCATAATCCCTGCTACCACAATATTATGAAAGCAGGTGACATCGCCGTCAACGACTGCGGTGCAGAATCCGCTATGCACTACGCCTCCGACATCACAAGAACAATCCCTATCGGCGGAAAGTTCGACAGCCGGCAAAAGGATATTTACAACATAGTGTTTAACGCACAGACAAAAGCTATCGAGGCAACAAGGGCCGGCGCAGAATTCAGGGACATCCACCTGCTCGCCTGCAGGATATTGGCAGAAGGCCTGAAAAATCTTGACCTGATGAAAGGTGACCCCGAACAGGCTGTTAATGCCGGTGCTCACGCCCTGTTTTTTCAATGCGGTCTGGGCCATCAAATGGGGCTCGACGTTCACGATATGGAAGGCCTCGGAGAGCAATACGTCGGCTACACCAAAAAAATGAAAAAAAACAAACAATTCGGCTTAAAATCGCTCAGGCTCGGAAAAAAACTTCAGCCCGGCTTTATCATAACAGTCGAACCCGGTATCTATTTCATACCAGAGCTTATCGATATATGGAAAGCCGAAAACAAATTCAGCGACTTTATCAATTACAGCGAAGTCGAAAAATATAAAGACTTCGGCGGCATAAGACTCGAAGATAATATCCTCGTTACCGAAAGCGGTTCTGAAAATCTAAGCAAACATATACCCAAAAAGGCCGACGAAGTTGAAGCTCTCGCTTCAAGCTGAATATACTCTTTTCTTGCTTATACTTTTTTTTGCTCTAATCTGGTAACCTTGTCCTTATTATATGTCGCCAGACTGATAATCACCAAGGCCGCAACCGATACAGTTATCGCAGGAAGCACCGCATCCATATCGGAGAAAAATCTCGGCATCCCGTCAATCTTTCGGAATAATTCATTCCAGAGAATGGTTGAAGAAACACCGGCGATAATGGACGTTATAGCACCCGCTCTCGTTGCCCTCTTCCAGAACATCGCTGCTATAAGGCACGGCGTAATTGCGGCGCCGTAAATCGTATATGCCAGCATAGCCTTCTTGAAAAAGCCGGTACTCTCCGCAAACATAAGAGAAACAACGTAAGCAATGATACCGAAAACAATAACAAGCAATCTGCTGACAATCACCACCTTTTTCTCATTCACGTTCGGATTAATGTATTTCATATAAACGTCACGCATAAATGTCGTTGCAGGAACAAGCAGAAACGAATCAGCAGTTGATATAATAATTGCAACAACGGTTACCATAAACACAAGCCCCAAGACAATCGGCATATAATGCCTTGCAGCATAAATCAGGATGTATTGGCCGTTAGCAGGGTCGGCTGTCATACTCCCCGCCACCCACGCACAGGCAATTATCAAACACTCTATAATAATAGCTACTACAACAAGCGTATAAGCCGCCTGTTTCGCACCCCTGACATTCCTGCTCGAGAAAAACCTCTGGTACTGGTTCGCATCACCCATTACAAGCAAAAACGTCGGCAACAGCCAGTTGATATAATCCAGCGGCTTGAATGTCCCGAACAAATTCATATGTTCCGGTTTGTCCCCCATTTCAGCAAACTTCTGTGCCATACCTGCGAAACCGCCCGCCTTGTATAAAAGAACCGGAAAAGCAATAAAAAGTGCAATAATTATCAATGAACCGTTATATATATCGCAGCTCGCCAGGCTCTTCATACCGGCAATCATCGTAAATATGATAATAAATATTGCCGCTATAATCGTAGCCTGCTGTGCAGTAAGCTTGGGATTAACCAGTACAAGTTGGCCGCCGAGAGGCAATGACAAAACCTTAAAACGCCTTGAGCTTTTAATTTCATCACTCAAATCTGCCATCCCGTACTTGGCAAAGTCACCCTTTTTGATTAAAAGCATATTCTTGATACCCGCTGCCTTTTCCTTCTGCCGAAGGATTTCCTCACGCGGTATGATTACCACGCTGATAGCAACCGGTTTCTCCGACCATTTGTCACCTCTTTTGGGGCTGAGACCAAGAATAGATGCCCCTTCAAAATCATCATCCGGCATAAAACAAACAAAGCCCTTATTGATTTGCCTTAAAGTAATCTCGTCTCCTTCCTGTAATGTCACCGGTTTCTTTTCGCCGCCGATAACCTCCAGAACAGCTCCGCCGGCATTGAACTGGTAGCTCACAATCACCATATAAGCAATTACAAGTGAGACCACCGCAAGCATTCTCGCCGCCCCTCCGTAGCGTGCACCGATAATCTCAGGCACGGTATAAACCTCATAGCCGCGCGCCCTGCCCGCAATCTGCGTCAGTATCAGCATCCCGAACAGCGTGCCGACCGGAAGGAACATCGCATTAAGGCCCGTCTTGTAAGTCTGCTCGGCGGCACCCACAATCGAGCCTGTCCCTATCCAGACCGCAAGCATAGTCAGCACTGTCACCCACGGTGACAATGTCCTGCCGGCAACCGCAAAATCGTCGCCCGTCTTAACCTGCCGGGATTTATAAACACCGACCCCTGCAAGAAAAAACAAATACAAAAGAATGGCAACTAAATAAACCATTTGCCTTCCCTGCCTATCGATAACAAATATATCAGTCTTAAATCCAAAAATCCCTTCCTAAAACTTGTGCTAAAAAATAACAGATAATAACCGCTGCAACAAGAAAAAACCTGTCCCGCTCACATTAACAGCTTCGAAATAATCCTTTTTGCCTCATTGGCCTGACAGCCGATTTGACATAACCAGCTTTTCTTAATATCATTTACCGGCGACTGTATGTCTTTAAGAGAATTTATATGAGATACTTGATTGATTTCGCATATCTGCTGGCGGCGATTGCCATAAGCCCGAAGGTCATTTATCGTATGCTCAGGCACAAACGTTATCATGCCGGCTGGGCAAATCGTCTCGGAAAAATCAAACGCAAACACCCGGACAAAAAATGCATCTGGATTCACGCCGTCAGCGTCGGCGAGGTAAACGCTGCAAGAACAATCATAGACAGGTTAAAACAGGATTTGCCCGACTATGAAATCGTAATCAGCACTACAACCGACACCGGTTTTGACAGAGCCAACGCCCTCTATGGAAACGAGCTGGCTGTCTTTTATTTCCCCCTGGATTTTTCTGCAATTATGCAGCGCTCTTTTAAAAACATAAAACCCTCGATATGTCTGCTGATGGAACTCGAAGTCTGGCCCAACCTCGTTGATACTGCAAATCACCTCAAAGTACCGGTAGTCGTCGTTAACGGCCGCATCAGCGACAAAAGTTTTCCAAAGTACAAAATCATCAAATCAATAATGCGAAAAATATTTCAGCAGACAACTCTTATACTCGCACAAACAGAAGAATACGCAAGACGCTTCAGGGCCCTTGGGGCACCGGATGACAAAATAATCGTAACCTGCTCATTAAAATATGACACTGCTCAAATCACTGACAAAATCGACGGCGCAGACCAGCTTGCAGAAAAACTCAACATAAAACAAAACCAGAGATTATTCGTTGCCGGCGGAACCGGAAACGACGAGGAAGCGCCGCTGTTAAGAGTTTATATGAAACTGATAGCAGATGATAAATTCAAAGACCTGCGTTTAGCTATAATACCCCGCAAACCCGAAAGATTTGACGAAGTGGCTCAACTGATAAGTCAGTTCGGCCTGCCCTTTATCCGGTACAGCCAAATCAAAGACAATCCCAATCCGCCGAAAACAGACAGCCGAACCGTTATACTTGGGGACACTATGGGAGATTTGAGAAAATTTTATTCGCTCGCAACAATAATCTTTGTAGGCCGTTCGCTCGTGCCTATGGGAGGCTCGGATATGGCCGAGGCCGCTGCACTTGGAAAATGCACAGTCTTCGGCCCCTACACGTTTAACTTTAATCAGACCGTCGATGCATTATTAGCAGACGAAGGCGCCATTCAGGTAAAGGATACCGACGAATTGTTCAAGACTGTCGAAAAATGCATTACAGACAACGATTTCGCTCAAAAAATCGCTCACAACGGCCAAGAGGTTATAAGAAAAAACCAGGGTGCCACTCAAAGAACAATCGAACAAATCAAAAAACTGCTGCTGAATAAATAATTACAACGCCTGCACTCAAAAAAAATCAGAAGTGAATTTGAATCCTGCCGAAGAAAATCACGCCCCCCTTTTGGGCGGAATTCGGTATGTGCACAGAGCCTAGCGCATTCGGTTCAAAATGCACATGGGACAAGATGAAGCTGTCCCACCCCGAAAAAATCTCTTCAGAGATAAATGTCTTCTGCGGTAATAATGGTTACCGGAACGGAAAAATCATATATCGGCTGCACCTGACGCGATTCGACATGAACACTCCTTCTCATATGCATCAAAATAATGAATAAAAATTTGAAAAACCGGACTTTCCCGAAATGGGCGTGGTTAACCTTCCTATGTGAATGATACTATTCAATAACTATAGAACACCATCTCTATTATCATTCACGGAGTTTGCTGCATAATAAATGAATGAAAAAAACAAGGCTAAGAATCACTGTTTATCGGACCCGCCGCAGATAAACCTCATCCTGCCGACATTGGGAATAAAAGCAAAACGAGATGTAAGTTTAACAAAGTCGAATCTAAAACCGCTCGGCCAATATACGAATACCGCCTTGCCTATAAGATAATCACGCGGGACAATGCCTTTCCTATACCTTACGCCGTTATTGCCAATGCCTTCCTCGTCCCACAATCTGCCGTCCTCACTGTTTGGGCTGTTATCTCCGAGTACAAAAAACTGGTCTTCTTCCAGATGAAACGGGGCGCCCTCGGCAGCTCTGCCGATTTTACGACCGTTAGCTGCCCGCGCCTCGGTGTAATGAATGTCCCTGAAAACTGATAAATGCCAAAGACTTAAATTCCCCGAACCGAAAATCTCAACTCGCGGCTCAATATCTACTCTTCTTTCACCTGCATCACCCGCCAATCGCCCAAGGTCATAACTTAATTGCTCAGAATCCACTCGCAAAACCAGTTTATGGTCAACGTTCTCAAACCTTACAAACGTCGGTTTACCAACAGAAAGAGGCTCGACTGCTCTGCTCGCCAGCTCTACCTCCTCTCCTTCAAAAACTCTCGAAATCGACAATCGGCCGTCAAATTTGACGTAAGCTTTGTAATTCGTTTCATACTTACGTAAAGCTATCCCTACAGAGCCATTCACGCTTTTTGTTTCTGCATAGAAACGCACCATTAAATCACTGCACAACGGCAATTCAGTGTAATATGTAATACCGTTATATGCATAATTCGTATGAAAATCGTTACCAATCGACGTATCATAAAACATCGTGTTAATTCTCTCCGGCGAACTGTCTAAGTAAAATAGCGCAGGGTTAGTCTCATCATTAATCCACGCCGAGCCTGTTGTATTAAAAGGCTGTTCCCATGTGTGATTGTTAAATTCACCTTCCATCGGACGAGCCGGCTGATAATCATTTTCATAAACCGGCATCCACAGCTCCTCCTGAACCTTGGGCGGCTTACGGGCGATTTCGCCGTCGATATAAACGTCACCATCTATGATTTCAACAGTCTCGCCCGGCTTGCCTACCAAACGCTTTATATAATTGATGCGCGGGCTCAGGGGGTTTTTGAATACAACCACATCCCAGCGCTTAGGCTCAAAAAACTGGTATATACATTTTAAAACGAGAATCCGGTCTCCATTTGAAACCGATGCTGTTCTGTTATCCGGGCTTTCATAGCCGCAACTCGGACACTGGCTCTGAAGAAGCCTCACACTGCCCGAAGGGATGGTGTCCGTTTCAGAACCGTGCCTGTCCAACATATAAGCTCTATCATATTTATACCCGCACTGAGTACAACGGAGTCTGAAATGGGCACCCATTAGAGTATCTGCCATACTGCCGGTGGGAATCCGAAATGCCTCCATAATAAAAGAGCGAAAAACAAAAGCCAGGATAAACGCCGTTATCAAACCTTCTAAAATATTGGCAATCTCTTGTACTCTTGCTGCACGATGCTGTTTTGGCAGGCCGTCTTTATCAGTCACACCTTTTACCTCAATCACGGTTAAAAATCTGTCAATTCATCTTAAAGTCCTGACCAAACTAAAAGACCGTATTATGCACAATTATCCTCACCAGGTCAACAAACTTCTTGCTATACAAACCGCTCCCTGCCAGCCTGAAAAAACCAAATCAAGCCCCTCAGAACCCGTCAAATCGGAAAAAACGGCACCCTTCTCCCAATAAAAAACCGTCCTTAAGATATCTAAAAAAAATTTATGAAAAGTTCTTGCCGTATAGAAGTCTTTATTGTATAGTAAGTTGCGGAAACTCAGAACTTATTGACGGGCAGAAATCTGCTATGAGGATTCGGAAAAATAAAAACCTAAATTTTCTTAAACTGCGTGTTATAACTAAACTCGGTTTAACATCTGTCATTTCTTAAAATGAGGTAGCCTATGGCAACAGTTACAAAGAAAGAACTTATCGATCAAATAGCTGAACGCACACAGGCAAAGAGGATTCTGGTCAAACAGATAATTCAGTCTTTTCTCGACGAAATAACCGAGCATCTCAGGAAAGGTAATCGGCTGGAATTCCGTGACTTCGGTGTCTTTGAGACCAGAACAAGAACTGCCAGAGTCGCTCAGAATCCGAAAACACTTGAGAGAGTCAGTGTGCCCGCAAAAAGAACTGTTAAATTCAAAATGGGACGGCTAATGAGAGACAATCTCAGCAAGGCTGCAGTTGACTCAACGCGCGGAAAATGATTGATTAGACAAAGCTGTTAAAACACAGCAAAAATGTATTTTAGTTATCGCTCAAATATAAAGTTTTCAGGGCGTATTTGAAAAATAGCCTCCAAGGGTGACGTTATAGAACAGGAGCGTTTTTTATGGCAGAAGGAACAGTTAAGTGGTTCAATCCAAAAAAGGGCTATGGATTCATAGCCGCCGATGACGGACGGGATGTGTTCGTCCATTATGCTAATATCTCCGGGCAGGGATTTAAGACTCTTAGGGAAGGTGATTCAGTCAGCTTTGATATCGTCGAGGGTGAAAAAGGACTAAGGGCTGAAAACGTCGCTAAAAAGTCGGCGGAAAAAAAGCCCGCTACCGAGAAAAACAGCGATGAGGAAACATAACTGATTTAAAAATACTGTTGACCGTAGTTGCCATCGCCTCTGCAGCCTCGCTTTAACAACTCTTTATCACTGAAACCTTTAGCCTGGAAACAAAAGCTACAAGCTGAAAATGACGATTTTAACAGGTATGTCCCGCAAAAGCAGGACACGATGATAATTAAAATTTATGATTGCTCAAAAACCACAATCAGCTTTGGGATGTAGTGTCCTTGTCCTTAATAAGCACTATATGGCTGTCCGAATAGTCGGAGCCAAAAGGGCATTTTCTCTGCTGTTTCGTCAGCTCGCAGAAGTCGTCTCTCTCGAAGAAGGCAACTTCTACAATTATAATTTCCAGAGCTGGTGCGAAGTAAGCCAGTTCAAGCGAAACTTCGAGCCGGACGGCCAGGACTGGGTCTCGACCGTCAATTTCTATATCGCCGTTCCGAGAATCATTCGCCTGTTATTTTACGACCGCCTCCCGAGAAACGATGTCAAATTCAACCGCCGAAACATCTTTGCTCGCGACAGAAATCACTGCCAGTACTGCGGAAAAAAATATCCTACAACCGAGCTCTCGCTCGACCACGTCATACCAAGAAGTATGGGCGGAAAATCAAACTGGCAAAATGTCGTCTGCTCCTGCACAGACTGCAATGTAAAAAAAGGCGGCCGAACGCCAAAACAGGCAAATATGTCACTTGTGAAAAAACCGGTAAAACCCAAAAAAAATCCCCTCATCCACATTCATCTCGGCCACGAACGCTACCGAAGCTGGAAACAATTCCTCGACCATGCCTACTGGTCAGTCGAGCTGAAATAAAACCGCTCTCAGAAGTAAAATACTACCCGTTGCGATTCTCATACACACGATACAAAAGCTCAAGCTCCGCGTTCTTCTGCTCATAATCCTTCTGCAGCCGCTGCAGAAGCT
>Ga0315551_10000562_pt1 | contig 29519 bp, 22 predicted proteins | sample SalMarSW160290MG_FD_203678 | JGI IMG/M metagenome (GOLD analysis project Ga0315551, IMG submission 203678) | Salt marsh sediment microbial communities from the Plum Island Ecosystem LTER, Massachusetts, United States - Salt Marsh Sediment SW1602-90 ...
GCCATCTGATATTTCACCAATCCGAGCGCTGGGAAAAAGGTTTTTCAATCTTGTTGCTGATCATCCCGCTCTAACACTTTTTACCTCGGCTGGTATCTTTCTCGTGCTCGGATGGGGGCAAGACGGTATCAACTTAGATTCCACCACCTATTCAGTCATCGCCCGCAACATGGCCGAACAGGGACACTGGTTTAATCCCACCTACACCGCTCATTATCATACCAACTTCGCCGAGCATCCCCCGCTGGTAATGTGGATGCAGGGGATCATTTTCCTGCTGTTCGGCGCCAACGACAGCACCGCCAGACTGTTCGGCGCGCTTTGCACCGCAGGCTGCGTGGTAGTTGTCTATTTGTTGGGGAAAGAAGTCAGTGGGCGAGGTCTGGGGTTCCTCAGCGGCCTGACGCTTTTGTTGACATACAACTTTATGCAAATCGGCAACTCCACTTTACTGGATGTGCCGATGACCTTCTTCATCCTCGTTACGCTCTGGGTACTGGTACGGTTGCACAACGGCAACAACAAGCTGCATTTATATTTGATCGTCGGGGCAGCTCTGGGGTTGTCGTTTTTAAGTAAGGGTGTGGTATCAGGGCCGATCTGGATCGCCCTTGCAGTCACGGTCTTACTCTGGCATCGAGAATGGATGAAGTCCGGGTGGTTCTGGCTCATACCAACTATCGCCATAGGGCTGATCCTGGCGCATCTGCTCCTGGATCAGATATACACCGGCGGTCATTTTACCCGGCACTATTTTCTCACTCAGGTCTGGCGGCGTTTTGCCAAAGGCGGACCGGAAATTCACACCGATTGGTATGAGTTCAGCTACCGGTTTGCCAAGTTGTACCTTCCCTTTGTCTTGTTGCTGCCCTTTGGCGTATATTTCACCGTTAGACGGAAAATAACCGTTCTGTATCCGGCCATGATTACTTTGCTTTTCTATTTTCTGCTCTATTCCTCTGCCGCCAAGCTCTACTATCATTATTTCTCCCCAGCTTATGCTCTCGCAGCGCCTGTTGTCGCTTTACCGCTTATGGGAATATTGAAAGACAAGTTCGTTCGGCGCCTTCAGGTTTGGTTTTTTGTACTCTGGGTTCTGCTGGCCGTGGGCGTAACCGTGGCAGGCGTACGAATACACCATATCCGCTGCCCGCAGCTTTATACATTGAAAGAGCAAATGCTCGAGCTTCTTGGTAGTCATCCCTATCGTCAAGGTCTGACAGTCGGTCCGGGGGAACCGGATTGGGACTATGTCGCCAAGTCAGCCTGGTATTGGCGTTCTGACATCAAACGGGTAGTGAACTTTGAGGAAGCTGTAAAGCTGTTAAGAACCGACAACCGCTATGCTTATATCATGATCTCATCATCTGATCGTCTAACCAAAGAAGTCAGGGCTTCTTACCAGCTCAATGTTTATGTCGAAAACGACAAAGTGGCGGTGTACGTACCTTTCCAGGAAGACCGACTGTAAAAAGAACTCACTTCCTCATCAGCGACAAATCCTTTAGTAGCGATAAGAAACATTAAACATTTTTGGGAAGAAAAACGTCTTTAGGTTGTAATCCCCACTGAAAGAACTAATAACCGTTAACTTAGGAGGTGGATTATGCGCACCAGAACCTTTATTCCGCTGCTGCTGTTGGCTGTGGCCCTTATTGTCTTCAATGCCCTCCTCTGGGCGGGATCAACCGGTCAAATCAAAGGCACCGTCATTGACAAGGAGACCAAGCAACCGGTTGTTGGTGCATCAGTCTTGATTGTTGGAACCACACGGGGAGCAATGACTGACCATGAGGGAACGTTCATCATTACCCAGGTCGAGCCTGGTATCTACACCTTACATATCACGCACATCGTTTACCAAATGGTTGAGTTGACTGACGTCAACGTTGCAACCGACGTTGCGACTGAAGTGTCGGTCACTCTTGTGAAGAGAACAGCGGACTTGGATGAGAAAATCGTGGTGAAAACAAAAAAGGAACCTATTGCCAGGTGTGAGACTTCTTTACAGCACACCATTACTGGACAGCCGGTAACAACGGTTAGATACTTGCTGGATCAGGCCGGTAGAGCCGCTGCAACTAAGAAAGGCGTGATTTACATACGAGGCGGTCGCGCTGGAGAGGCCTTATGCTCTCCGACTATCGGTTTCCCGCCGGCACATGGAGGCACCTCCATCGTCAACGGCGAGCCATTTGATGCCATGTTTTTCAAGCACTACGGCGTCAATCCATTTGTCGACACCGAGGATGACCATCTTTCTACGTTCGCTATCGACGTGGATGATGCCTCCTACGTTATGACTCGTTCGTATCTCGATCGTGGTTATCTACCGCCTGATGAGGCGGTCCGAACTGAGGAGTTTGTCAATCACTTCAAGTATAACTATGAAGTGCCGCATGAAACCCCGTTCCGGGTCTATCTCGAAGGGGCGCCCTCCAAGTTCGGCCAGAACTGCCAGCTTCTCAAAATCGGTATCAAAGGTAAAAAAATACAAGCTGAAAATAGAAAGCCGGCCAATCTGGTGTTTGTCATTGATGTTTCCGGTTCGATGGCTCGTGAAGACCGACTTACACTGGTTAAAAAGGCGCTGCGGCTTCTGGTTGACGAGCTGACACCTAATGATAAGGTTGGCATCGTAATCTATGGTTCCCGAGGCCGTGTCGTGCTGGAACCGACCTCAATCGAACGTGAAGCTGAGATCGTGGCAGTGATTGAGCAACTTTGTCCAAGTGGGTCAACCAATGCAGAGGAAGGGCTGCGGCTCGGTTATGACATGGCTCAGCAGCACTTTGAGAAGGGTAAGATCAATCGGATTATCCTCTGCTCGGACGGCGTGGCCAATGTCGGACGCACTTCGGCGGAAGATTTTCTCAAGTGGATCAAAAAGCACGCAGATCAGGGGATTACGCTCACCACTGTCGGCTTCGGCATGGGCAACTTTAATGACATCCTGATGGAAAAGCTCGGCGACAAAGGCAACGGCCACTACGCCTATGTCGACAACCTGCCTGAGGCGCGGCGCATATTTGTCGAGAACCTGACCGGCACACTGCAGGTGATTGCCCGCGATGTCAAGATTCAGGTTGATTTCAATCCAGAGGTTGTACGCAGCTACCGGCTGCTCGGCTATGAAAACCGCGACGTCGATGACGATAAGTTTCGCGACGACAAAGAAGACGGCGGCGAGGTCGGTTCCGGACACGAAGTTACTGCGCTGTATGAAATTAAGCTGAACGGTGAAGCATCATTATCGAATGTGGGAACAATCTATATCCGATACAAGGACCCTGATTCCGATGAAGTGACTGAGATCAGCAGATCAATAGCACTCAACAACTTCAACAAGGAATTCGACAATGCGTCGGTTGAGTTCAAATTGGCTGCCGCTACGGCTGAGTTTGCCGAGATCCTGCGCAAGTCCTACTGGGCTAAGGGATCGGAATTGAAAGATGTTCTCACTCTGGTCAAGGACATTTCAAACGAAATCGACTCGCCTGACGTGATCGAACTGCTGAGTCTGGTCTCAAAAGCTCAGCAGTATGAAAAACAGCTTGCTGAGAACAAGTTGTAGCCTATCATAGACAGGAGAGCCAGTTCCTGCCCTACATCTCCTACCCACCACAAGCGGTGGGGCAGTGGGCAAGTGTCGAGATTTGATACAAATAGTTTGTAATATCCTGTGTCACAAAAGATTATAAAAAATTGTTGTTTTAGATATTTCTTCTTGCTATTCCCCTTGAACTTAACTATATCTTGGATAAGATAATCTGTTCTTTGAAATCTGAAAAGCTTTTACCTGGATTACCTCCCTGGTGAGTTACTTCACCATGCCAGTTTATCTGGCCTCCGTTTAGGACCTCGTTTTTTTTCATTCTGAGTTTAACATTGTTTTAGTATTCGTTTTTGGGGAACATAAATCAGTACCTCAAGTGTGAAACTTTTGAGTCCTATGCCAAGTGACTTTAGATAAATTCTTGTAGAAGATTTCATCGATTGTCGCTTTTTTAGAAACAATTTGAAGAATCATAAAAGTCTAGCGAATAGAAAGGAGGTGATCCAATATGGCTAGACGAATTCTTCTGAAGTCTCGCGTAAAGCGGGATCGAGGGGAGATTGGAGGAAAAGGTATTTCAAAATACCTTTCGACATTGCTTGTGGTAGTACAACTACTACACACCATGGTTAAACTCTTAAAAGAGTTAATTAGTCTCCTATCTTCCCTCTGTTTCTTTAACCCACAAAAATTAGATTGTAAACCTGTAATCACGCTTGGGAGTATTAAGACCCAGTAGCAGTGGCAAAGATGTTATGAATTGAAAGACGCATGTAAGTAAAATGTGCTTGTTGACGGATTTAGATTCGTTTGCTGAATCTTTACATAGAACAATCGACACTTTGTATTACTGGAGAAGCAACAAACGCAACTTTGTTAGTGTTGAGCCACGTCAGATTGGGACGAAAGTACGTCAGTTGGCAATACCAAGGGGTGATTTCAAGCGCCTACTCCAAGACATTGATAAACAGTTAAAAAGATACCCGTTGCCTTTATACTTCTATGGTTCAAGAAAGGGTGTATCAGCTGTCGATAGTGCCTTGGTGCACAAAGATAGTCGATACTTTTTGAAAATAGACCTCAAGAGATTTTTCCCGAACACGACGCACCATCGTGTCAGAAACGCTCTGTCACAACTTTCCGGCGATATCGAGGTTTCCAAGCTGCTCACGGAGCTATGTACGTTTAATTATCGTCTCCCCGAAGGGTTTCCGACCAGTTCGACTATCTCTGAGTTGGTTTTATTGCCTTTGGGCAGGCGACTGAATGGGTTATGCGATGATTATAATCTGAAATTGTCAATTTACATTGATGACATCTGCATAAGTGGTGGGAAAGTTCTAAACGATGTTGAGAAGAAGATATTCTGGCTTTTTAGGAACATGCGTTATGAATGGAATCCTAAAAAGACAACGTTAGTTCCCTCAAGCAACGGAATAGAAGTAACGGGGGTTTACCTTAAGGATGACTTTGTAACTACAAGCCCTGAGTTCGATGAGCAAGTCAAGCAGGAGATTTGGCTTTATCATTTTGTTAAATGGTATGGTGACACTGAACGGAGCAGAGAAATCTTCAAAACTCTTCAGGGCCGATTGAATTCATGGATGAAACAGGTGGATCCAATCAAAGCAGAAGGCTACTTTGATGTATTGAGCGGCTAATAGCCCATCAATCGAGTTTGTAGGTCCGAACTCCTGTAGTTCGGACATTAGAAAGTCGGAACCGCGGGGGTTCCGACCTACAATTTCCCCCAAATTTCCTCAATGTTGCTTGCACCTTTTTGTCCAGTTTGTATATTTCGAACAGAATTGTAGGACAGAATCCAAAGCGGTTCTGCCAATAGAAAAGAAACTTAGGCAAAGCCACTCTTAGGAGGTGCTATGAATTACCGTACTGAAACCGATACAATGGGGCAGGTTCAGGTCCCGGCAGACAAATACTACGGCGCGCAAACCGCCCGCTCGTTGAAAAACTTCCGTATCGGTGGGGAACGCATGCCGCGCGAGCTTATCAGAGCCATGGGGATTTTGAAAAAAGCGGCGGCAATGGTCAATATGGAGCTGGGAACCCTGTCGAAAGAAAAGGGAGAGCTGATTGTCAAGGCGGCGGATGAGGTTATTAAGGGAAAACTTGACGACCATTTCCCGCTGGTCGTCTGGCAGACCGGTTCCGGCACCCAGACCAACATGAACGCCAACGAGGTCATTTCCAACCGCGCTATTGAAATGGCCGGTGGAGAGTTGGGTTCCAAAAAGCCGGTCCACCCCAACGACGACGTCAATAAAGCCCAGTCTTCGAATGATACCTTCCCCACCGCCATGCACATCGCCGCCGTGGAGGAGATTCATCGCCGATTGATTCCAATGGTTACCCGTTTGCGTGACACGTTGAAAGAAAAATCCGAAGCCTTCAAGGATGTCATCAAGATCGGCCGCACACACCTGATGGACGCCGTACCGTTGACGCTTGGCCAGGAGTTCTCCGGCTACATGGAGGCGCTTACACTTGGCTTGGAACGGATTAACGACGCCCTCAAACGGCTTTACCCACTGGCGCTGGGCGGCACGGCTGTCGGCACCGGCCTCAATACCCACCCCAAATTTGCCAAGAAAGTTGCCGACAAAATCGCCAAGCTGACTGACAAACCGTATGTCTCGGCTCCGAACAAGTTCGAGGCGCTAGCTGCTCATGATGCCATTGTTGAGGCCTCGGGCGTGATGAAAACGCTCGCCTGCTCACTGATGAAGATTGCTAACGACGTTCGCTGGCTGGCGTCCGGGCCGCGCTGCGGCTTGGGTGAGCTCAACATTCCAGCCAACGAACCAGGCTCGTCAATTATGCCGGGCAAGGTTAATCCTACGCAGTCGGAAGCAATGACGATGGTTTGCACCCAGGTGATGGGGAATGATGTCACCGTCAATATTAGTGGAGCGTCCGGCAATTTCGAACTGAACGTCTTCAAGCCGGTGATGATCTATAACCTGCTGCAGTCGATTCGCCTTTTGGCCGATGCCTGTGAGATGTTCAACGAGAACTGCGCGGTCGGTATCGAACCGAATGAAGCCAACATAAAAAAACACCTGACTAACTCCCTCATGCTGGTAACGGCGTTGAACCCCCATGTCGGCTACGACAACGCCGCCAAGATTGCCAAGAAGGCACATGCGGAAAATACCACTCTCAAAGAAGCGGCGGTGGCACTGGGTATTCTGACAGCAGAGAAGTTTGACGAACTTGTGCGGCCTGAGGAAATGATTGGGCCGAAGGGTTGACGGTGAATAGAGATAATGCACGAATCTTTGCGGGTTGATTGAGGCTACAGGGTCATTCATATGAGCGCTATTGATATAAATCATTTGCTATCGCCGGCAAACATAAGGTTTTCAGAAGCGTTCGATAATTATCTAAGTCAATGGGGCATAATCTGGCAATTCAGACACTTGGCGGAAGTAGGTTTCCCGAAACTAGATGAACATTATACCAATTACATAATTAAGTTTCTTGAGACTATGAGACCCGGTAAAGAGAATGCAAAACTGCTTGTTGATCCCGTAAGCTTCTTCGAGGGCAATATATATGAGGTTTTTGCGAAAGAGTCGACGAGAAAAGTGATACAAAACGCTTTGGCCGTCGTGGATAGCGTATCTCTTGTTTTCGGGCATTCATTGCTTGATGCCTTGCTGAACGAATTCCTGGGAATCGCGTGCGAAGTTGATCCTACTACCCTCTTGGAACATATCAAAGAGAAGAAAATCAAACTGTCGGAAGTCATTGATTCTACCAAGGATGAGATAATTGCGACAAGGATTAAGGAGAAACTACAGGCACTGGAGAGGGAAAGCCTTCCTAAGAAGACTGACATATTATTCATGATTTGTCAGCCAGGTAACCACACTCCAAAGATGGGAAGTTACGTGTTTGACCGACTGCGGCTAAAGGATATAGATGAAAAGAGGCACGGCATAATTCACAGCCCTCAGGTCGCTGCTTCGCTTCAAGAGGCGGATGATACTCTATGGTACCTACAAAAAACAGGAATGCATTTTCTGGTCATGATGAACCATAAATACGGTCTGAAAATCATTTCCGATCCTCAATTAAGGAAGCCTCTACAAAGGGATGAGTGATAGCCAATAATTCTCTCCTTGGTACTTTGAAGTATTATCGAAAAACGCTTGAGCCGCAGCTTGGTTGTTTGTATAATCGAGGTAATTGGTTGGGATTGAGGAGTTGGTGTACGTTACCATAGGTCAATTCTAAGGCAGGGGCAGATGTGGACATCTGCCGCCCACGTTATCTTTTCGGAATTTGAGGGTTATGTTCGAAAAACAAAGAACGATAAAACGGGAAATCTCTATCTCTGGCACCGGCCTGCATACCGGAAACAACTGCACGATGATATTCAAGCCAGCCCCACCGGATAGCGGCATTCGCTTCGTGCGCGCTGACTTACCCAACAAACCCTCAATCATCGCCGACATTGACCATGTAGCAGACATTTCGCGCGGGACGACACTGCGGGATGGAGAAGCGGAAGTGCACACCGTAGAGCACGTACTGGCCGCTTTTGCTGGGCTTCAAATTGACAATATGATTGTTGAGCTTGACGGCAATGAACCCCCGGTCGGTGATGGCTCCGCCAAGCCGTATGTCGACAAGCTCCTCGAAGCCGGTATCAACAATCAGGAAGCTGACAAGGTCTACCTGGAAATCGACACGCCCATGGCCTACAGCGAACCGGAGCGGTCGGTGGACCTGGTGGTGACGCCTTCGGATGAGCTGCGCATCACGTTTATGATTGACTATAAAAATCCCGCTTTAGGGACACAATACACCACGCTGGTAGATCTGGAGAAAGAGTTTGTCGAGGAGTTTGCCCCGGCCCGGACGTTCTGTTTCCTGTCAGAAGTGGAGATGTTGAAAGAGGCAGGGCTTATCAAAGGCGGCAGTTTTGACAATGCCATCGTGATCTATGACTCCGACCTGGGGCAGATCGAAGTAGACCGGATTCAGAAGGCCCTTAACCTCAAAGAGAAGGCGTTTGTGGGCAAAACCGGCATTATCAATGACACTCCTCTCCGCTTCCCTAACGAACCGGTGCGGCATAAGGCAGTCGATCTACTGGGCGATCTGTTTCTCATAGGGGTGCCTTTTAGGGGTCATGTGCTGGCGGCGCGCTCGGGACACAAGGCGAATGTCGCCCTGGCTCACAAGATGCGCGAGCTGTACAAAAAGAAAAAGATCGCCGGCCGCTACAACGGTAAAAAGAGTCACGTTTTCTTTGACATAAACTCAATCCTGAAAATAATGCCCCACCGCTACCCTTTCTTGCTGATTGATCGGATTCTTGATCTCGAACCGGACAAACGGGTGGTAGCTCTCAAGAACGTAACCATTAACGAGCCGTTTTTCCAGGGGCATTTCCCTGGTCACCCGATTATGCCGGCCGTCTTGATTCTTGAAGCTATGGCGCAGGCGGGTGGAGTGCTCTTATTGAATGCCATCCCCAACCCGGAGATAAAAGTGGTCTACTTCATGGCGATCGATAACGCCAGATTCCGAAAACCGGTGCTGCCGGGCGACCAGTTGCGCTTTGAGCTGACGATGCATGCCTTCCGGCGGAATACGTGCAAAATGTCCGGGCAGGCGTTTGTGGAGGATGACCTTGTCGCCAGCGCCGATTTCATGGCTATGGTGATGGATCGATGAGCAGTATTCATCCCAGCGCAATTGTATCTCCAAAGGCTGAACTTGCCGATGACGTCACCATCGGTCCGTATGCCATCATTGAAGAGAACGTGAAAATCGGCAGCGGTGTCAAAGTAGCCTCGTCGGCGCTGGTGGCCTGTGGCACGACGCTTGGTGAAAATGTTCAGGTGCATCACGGCGCCGTTATTGGAACGATTCCTCAAGATTTGAAGTTCTCCGGTGAGGTAACGCAGGTTGTAATCGGCGACGGCACGGTCGTACGTGAGTACGCCACCATCAACCGCGGCACCAAGGCCTATGGCACAACCACGGTCGGCAAAGAGTGCGTGCTAATGGCATATTCCCATGTTGCCCATGACTGCATTTTAGGCAACCACATTATCATGGCCAACTCAGTCAACCTTGCCGGACATGTGGAGGTAGGGGATTACGCAATTATTGGGGGCGTGGTGCCAGTGCACCAGTTTGTCAAGATCGGCCCCCATGCGATGATCGGCGGCGGTTTCCGAGTGCAGCAGGATATCTGCCCTTACGCCCTGGTGGCCGGCTACCCGCTGAAGGTGACGGGAATAAACGCTGTAGGGCTGCGGCGCCGCGGCTTTAAGAGAGACGTTATCAGAACACTGGAAAAAGTTTTCAAGCTCTTGTTTTTAAGCGGTTTCAATACGGCACAGGCTGTAGAGCGGATACATAGTGAGATCGAACTCATTCCCGAGGTGCAACAGATACTTGACTTTATCGCCAAGTCGAGTCGGGGAATTGTGAAATAGACAAAAAAAGAGGTGGTGAGCCAATGGAAGGGATCAGCAACGATAGAAGAGAGTTTGTCAGAGCTATTTACGAGCAGCACTGGCAACAGATACGCCAGGTGCAGCGTGAACGACTTTGGCTACTACTTGTGTTTTCAGTTATACTTGTGGGGACACTGGTAGTTATCCAAGGTACCATTGCCAGTCTGAACAACTGGCCGCTGGTCGTTTTCCTGATGATTCTTTCCCTCCTGGGATTCTTTCTCTCATTGAAAATGCAGATTGTAATCAAAGCACATCTCAGTGCCGTTGAACTAATTTTATCACGGTACGCTCTGAAACACTATTTGCCGAGGTACCGACCAAGCGTTGTGAGAAAGCTGGTTCGTATTTCACGAATGATTCCAAAGTTCTTCCTGTTCTGTTTCTGCTTCTTTCTATGGTTGTTTCTGTACATTGTGACTCACAACTGGTGGTGGAGCCTGCTGATCGCAGTAATCATTTACCTGGTGACAGCAGTTGTTGTGTATTTCTCTAAATTTGATGAACCTCTCCCCTTTGAAGAACATTAATCGCCAGGTAGGTCGGATTCCGAATCCGCCTCTGGCGGATGAGAAACCCGACAATAGTGCAGACAACTGGCTGCGGAAGGATACTGTTCAATGTTAGAAGCCTTTCTTGAGTTCTTCATACGGTTTGTGGATGCAGTCGCATGGCCGTTTGTAGTGTTTTTGTTGGCTTACACATTTCGAAGAAACCTACAGGCGTTGCTGAATCGAATTTCAAGGTTCAGCTATAAAGATTTGCAGGTAGAGTTCCAAGAAAACCTCGGTGCTGTTGAGCGGAAATTGAAGCCTATCGTTATTACCCCAGCACCAGCTAGCGTTGCTTTGGGCACCTCAAGGCCTACAGTCAAGATACGATCTGCCAATGAACCAGTACCTAAAGAGGGCGTGTTAGGTAACGCCGAATTCAAGGACGAGTCTATAGGGTCAGCGAAGTCGGTAGCTGATGTTCGAATGGAAATAATCAAAGAGCTTGCAGAAATCTCGCCTCGACTGGCTGTGATTATGTCCTGGAAACAGATCGAGTTAACTACATTTGAAGTTGCGGAGGCATTCGGTATACCTTTTCAGCGTAGGCGTCCTGTCACCGATATTGTTGGAAAGCTGGTCGAGCATGGTATTATTGATGAAAGCTTCTTTGGTGTCTATAAACCCCTTCACAATTTGCGCAACAAAGTGTTCCACGCAGATGATGCTAGCATATCACAAGATGACGCCGAAAGGTACGTAAACCTGGCTCTAGAATTGGTATCCAAATTGCGAACAATCTCCGAGGGGAATCATTCTTAGTGTCAAATAGCTAACCGTAAATGCCTAATTTGCTATAATACATCGAGAGTATGCAAAAACTCAAGACCGCCGTCGTCGGTGTGGGACACTTAGGTCGCCACCATCTAAAATGGCTTCATAGTCTGCCCGAGTCAAATCTAACGGGGGTGTATGACATTGACCAGGGGAAGGGAAAGAAGCACGCCGACGAGTATGGTGTCACCGCCTTCGAATCACTTGAGCAACTCGCCGACAACACTGAAGCAGTCTCTGTGGTGGTGCCAACAACGGCGCACTTTGAAACCGCATCATATTTGATTGAAAGAGGGATCCACTGTCTGATTGAAAAACCTTTGGCTGCTTCTCTTGATGAAGCCCGCAGGTTGGAGAAGCTTGCCAGAGAAAAAGGTGTCAAGGTAACCGTCGGCCACATCGAACGGTTCAATCCGGCAGTGTTAGCTCTGAGAAATTTGTCCATCGAACCATCATTTATCGAGGCACACCGCCTGGCGGCGTTCGATCCGCGCGGTACCGATGTGGCTGTTGTCCTTGATTTAATGATACACGATATTGACCTTGCCCTTTCATTTATTAGCTCAAAGATTGTCGATATCCAGGCCACAGCAGTGGCAGTAGCGTCCCAGCAGGCTGATATTGCAAACGCTCGGTTTACTTTCGACAATGGCGCCGTCGCCAATCTGACGGCTTCACGTATATCCCTAAAAGAAATGCGTAAGCTACGGATTTTTCAAAAATCCGGTTACTATTCACTCGACCTGGCGAAAAAACAGACCGACATTTATCGTTTGGCCAAAAGCAGTGAAAAGGCTGAAGGCATGCGCATTCCGTTGGGCAAGTCGGGTAGAGACATCGTTTACCAAAAAATAGATGACTCTGGCGAGGATATGCTTCAGATGGAGCTGCAGTCGTTTCTAAATGCTGTGATACACGATAAACCGGTAGCGGTGCCCATTGAAGAAGCTGTCGAGGCTTTGAGAGTTGCTCTTGAAGTTGATCGTATTGGCTGCGAATCGCTGGCCCGAATGATAGGGATGGAACGAGCGTAAGTGGGCACAACAACATTGTTCTTGTCTGCGGGCGATCCGTCAGGTGACAATGCAGCCAGTCGACTCATCGGCGCTCTGAAAGAAACCGTCCCTCAGCTCAGCGTCTTCGGTCTGGGGGGCGAAAGGCTTAAACGCCTTGGCCAAGAACAACTGATCAGCGGCGCCGATCTCGCTGTCCTCGGCTTCTGGGAGGTGGCCAAACGGTATCCCTTTTTCCGGAAGCTCTTTCATCGATGCGTAAACGAAATCAGACGTCGCCGACCGACCGCTGTTATCCTTGTTGACTATCCGGGGTTTAATCTCCGACTTGCCAAAGAGATCAAGCCGCTGGGCATCCCGATTGTATATTACATTTCCCCGCAAGTATGGGCGTGGGGAAAACGGCGGGTGGAAGCAATCAAGAAACATGTTGATTTGATGCTGGTCATCCTCCCCTTTGAGGAAGCTTTTTATCGTCAGCGTGGCATTAAGGTTCATTTCGTGGGGCATTACTTGCTCGAGGAAATCCCGAAGGAGTATTTGAGCTCGCCAATCCCGGCAAATGAAACGATATCCCTGTCTCTCTTGCCGGGATCAAGGCCGCAGGAGATCGAACGAATGCTGCCCTTCATGCTGGAATCGGCGCGGCAGTTCAACCGTCTCTACGGAGCAAAGGCCATTGTAGCAGGAATCAAGGACTTTTTTGATTATGAAAAGTATCTGGACAGGTATATTTCCAATAACATAACCATCTCTTTCGAGGATTCCCGCAAGACTATCTACGAAAGCTCGCTGGTATTGACAGCTTCCGGGACAGCGACCATGGAGGCAGCTATAATTGGGAGGCCGATGGTAGTCGTTTACAAAACCGGTCTTATAACTTACCGGATTGCCCGTCGGCTAATCCAGCTTGACAATATTGCGCTGGTTAACTTGGTTTTAGGTGAGAAAGTAGTGCCGGAGTTAATCCAGCGGCGCATGAAACCTGAGTATATCGTGCCGGAGCTGAGAAAATATCGTGAAGATAAACAGTATTGGCAGCAAGTGAAGACCCGTCTTGATACTATGCCTGATCTGTTGGGAGGCACTGGCGCTTCAAAACGGGCCGCCCGGCTAATTGCCGAGCACATAGGATGTTTTTAACCTCTTTTAAGAAGGGTTACTTGACTCAGGTAGGGCAGAATCCGAAGGTGTTCTGCTCCAAGGTTGCTTATAATGCTCGTGTATAAGTTTATCGCTTTTCTGATTTACTGTCTCGTATATCCCCTGGGTAGAATAAAGGCTGCCCGAGGCAGCCGGTTGTGGCTGGGAAGATTGGGGCTGATTGACCCGATCGGGCCGAGAAACATCTGGATGCACGCCGCCTCAGTGGGAGAAGTAAAGGTCCTCAGTTACTTATTTGACTATCTAAAAAAACAGGATCCGGCGTTGACAATGCACGTGACCGTTATGACACGGGCCGGTTTCAAAACGGCTACCGACCTCTTCGGCGACAAAGACAGCCGCATTACTCTTTCTTACTTTCCTTTAGATGTGCGACGTGTCATAAGCCGGACTCTTGATTCAATAAAGCCAGCCTTGTTGACCATTGCCGAAACGGAAATCTGGCCGAACCTGATCAATGAGGCAGCTAAAAGGAACATCCCTATAGTGCTGGTCAACGGTCGGATGTCTGAGAAAGCATTCCAGCGGTATCAATTCCTTAGGTCAATGTTTGCAAAGCTCTTTGCGCAGTATGACCGGTTCTTTTTCAAAACGGAAGGTGATCTTGAACGATACCAGCACTTCGGTGTAAGACAGAAAAAGCTGATCGTGACCGGTGACATGAAGTTTGATGCGCCTTTGCTGCCGCGCTCGGAGGGGCGGTGTCGTGAAATGCGGGGGCGAGCCGGTGCTGCCGACGATAGTTTCCTGTTAGTGGCAGGCTCAACCCGCCCCGGTGAGGAGGCTATTCTGGTCAATGTCTTCCGCGCCGTCAACACCAAGCATAAAAACTTCAGGATGGTAATCGCCCCCCGCCACGTGGCGCGGACCGACGAGGTGAAAGCCATATTAGAGAAAAAGGGACTCTCCTTTGACGTGTACGGGCAGCCTCCTCAGACTGCCGGTATTATTCTGGTTGATAGGCTGGGTATTTTGAATGATCTATACCTGGCAGCGGACTTAGCATTTGTAGGCGGGACACTAGTCGATATCGGCGGTCACAACATCCTGGAACCGGTCTGGGCCGGCACACCGGTGATCTTTGGGCCGTATCTGAGCAACGTTGCAGAGGCAGCAGACTACATCCTGGCAAACAACTATGGAGAGAAAGTTACCTCCGAAAGTGATCTCGTGCAGCTTCTTTATCAAGTTATCATCGGTGATCTCTCTTTCACTGTAAAAACGGAGAGCGATTGGCACAACTCTCCGACCGCCATGGCAGGGAGATACATCTTGAAAAGACTAAAAGATGCTTGAAAAAATCTGGAAAAAAATCATTAGACGCAAGCCCTTCTCATTCTGGGCTCTTCCGGCTTTCTTTTTATGGCTGTGCTCTATTGGCTATCGTGTGCTCTTTAAGATCCATCAGTCGAGAGCGACCCCAGCTATTCGTCTGGGAGTTCCGATCATTTCTGTAGGAAACATCACAGTCGGAGGAACGGGAAAAACACCGATAGTTGAACTTTTGGCGCGATCTTTCTTGAATGAAGGGTTTCGGGTAGGAATTGTCTCCTCAGGGTACGGCCGACCTTCCGAGGTTTCTTTCACGGAACCAGGTTACAAGGTCCAAAAGCTGTCCGTTGATGAAACCGGTGATGAAGTGCAGGTTCTGGCCGAACTTTTACCGGAAGCGATCTTCTCGGTGGACTCCTCAAAGTCGGTTGCTACCCGGCGCCTGGCCTATTCTGGCAGCGTTGATCTAATTATTGTCGACGATGGCTTTCAACATTTCTCTCTGGCTCGAGATTTGGATGTAGTAACCTACGATGCAGCTCTCGACCGCAAGATGCTCAAGCCGTTTCCGTATGGTATGCTGAGAGAGCCGCTGTCAGCGTTAAAACGCGCGGACATAATCATAATCACCCGCTCCAATTTTGCGCATGATCGAGGGCTGTTACAGAAGAAGCTGAAACAGACAAATCCCCACGTCGAGCATTACCATGCCCAGTTCACGATTGACGAACTCATCGGTCACAACCGCCGCCTGCCGGTTAAATATCTTGAAGATAAATCTGTCTTTTTATTTGCCGGAGTGGGCAATTTCCAGCCCTTGCAAAAACAGGTAGCCGCCCTCTCCGGCGACCTTGATTACGCCTTGGAACTATCGGACCATCAACAGTACGACCAACGTTTGCTTAAACGAATCAAATCAATAGCGAACCGGTTTGGTTCGGATGTACTTGTAACAACGGGTAAAGACTGGGTTAAGTTGGGAGACTTTGATTTTGATCGAGAAATCTATTATCTTTCTCAATCGATAGACCTTGACCCAGGTGAAGAAAAATTGGTTAATTACCTCCAGAATAGACTTAGCCCTGAGAAACGACAGCGCTGATGGAACGGCGATATGATTTTTTAATAATCGGAAGTGGTATTGCAGGGCTCTTTTATGCGCTTGAAGTAGCTGCCAAAAATCCCCAAGCTAAACTGGCTATAGTTACCAAAAAAGCAGAGAAGGATACCAGCACCAACCGGGCGCAAGGGGGTATTGCTGCTGTACTAAGCGGAACTGATTCCGTTGAAGCGCACATCAATGACACGCTGAAAGCTGGAGCCGGCTTGTGCCACCGGGATGTGGTCGAAACAGTGGTGGAAACTGGCCCTTCGGTGATTGAAGAGCTGGTTGGCTATGGGGTGAAGTTTACCCGTGTAGATGGGCGATTCGATCTGGGCCGTGAGGGGGGACACTCTACCAATCGGGTGGTGCATGCCGCTGATCTGACGGGGCGAGAGATTGAGCGAGCCCTGGTAGCTGCCTGTCATCAGAAAGCTGACCAGATTGATTTCTACCGTGACCACATTGTCCTCGACCTCATTACCTACCCCTCTGGGGACAGGGAAATTTGCGCCGGAGCGTTTGTTTTTTCAGAACAAGGGCGGGTGTTTGACGCTTTCTATGCTCCTGTGACTATGCTGGCTACCGGCGGTCTTGGGCAACTCTATTACCATACTACTAATCCTAAGATAGCCACGGGTGACGGTGTAGCGATAGCGTACCGAGCCGGTGCATCAGTAGCTAACCTGGAGTTCGTCCAGTTTCATCCGACGGCTTTATATACTCCCGGCCGCTGGCCTTTCTTGATTTCAGAGACCGTTCGTGGCGAGGGAGGAATACTGAAGACCGTCGACGGTCGGCGTGTCATGGATAATGCTCACCCCTTGAAAGACCTCGCTACGCGCGACATTGTGGCCAGAGCCATTGACAAGGAATTGAAAGAAAGCGGTGAGGAGTATGTCTTCCTGGATGTCAGCCATCTTGATTCCAACCACATCAAAAAAAGATTCCCAAATATTTACAAAGAGTGCTTACGGCGCGGTTTTGACATTACCCAGCGGTCTATCCCGGTGGTGCCCTCGGCCCACTACTCTTGCGGGGGAGTGCTCTCAACGATCAAAGGTAAGACGGAACTGGAGGGCCTGTATGTAGCCGGTGAGGTTGCGGCGACCGGCATGCATGGCGCCAACCGGCTGGCATCGAACTCCCTGCTGGAAGCTGTGGTGATGGCGAAGCTTGCCTCTGAAAAGTCGACCGAATACTTCAAACAGGACGGTCTCCCTGAAGTGATTCCGGTCGAGAACTCGCTTCATTCCTCGCTCCTCTATCCCCGTGAGAAGGTACTTATCGCTCACGATCGGCGTCAGCTTCAGCGGGTGATGTCTGATTTTGTCGGCATTGTGCGAACTGCGGATCGACTGAATCTGGCCCTTAAAAATGTTCACTATATCAAGGATGCCATTGAGCAATATTATCTGGCGACTCCAGCTACGTATGGAGTAGTTGAGCTGCGCAACATGGCCACAGTAGCGGAGTTAATGGTCAAATCCGCATTGATGCGGCATGAATCGCGAGGGCTGCATTATATCGAAGATTTCCCGTACACCGATGATGCCTATTTGAAGGACACGATTATCAAGGGGAAGCTGAGTAAAAGGAACCAGAATGAAATCACACCATGAGATGATACTTATTCTCGATTTCGGCTCTCAGTACACGCAGTTGATTGCGCGGCGGGTCCGGGAAGCGCATGTCTACTGTGAGATCATTCCTTATAATGCCGATTTGAGCAGCTATTCAGACAGGAATGTGCAAGGCTACATTCTATCGGGCGGACCGGCATCGCTTTCTGATCCCGACGCTCCTCGCCTTGAGAGGTCGTTCTTCGAGCACAGCAAGCCAATCCTGGGGATTTGTTATGGAATGCAGCTTTTAGCTGACCAGTTTGGCGGGAAGCTTATCCGCTCAGATACCCGAGAATACGGCCGGGCACACTTCACTGTTGCCGACGATAGAGAACTGTTGTCCGGTATCCCTAAGCGCAGTCAGGTCTGGATGTCGCACGGGGATTCTATTGTTAAGATGCCTCAAGGCTTTCACCTGATCGGTTCGACCGATTCGCTTAAAGTGGCGGCCATCGGCAATTATCAGAAAAGAATCTATGGCTTGCAGTTTCATCCGGAGGTGCACCATACTGGGGAGGGGAAAAACATCCTCCACAATTTTCTGTTTGATATTTGCGGACTTAAAGGTGACTGGACAACGGAGATCTTTATCGACAGTGCTGTGCGAAGAATAAAGCAACAGGTGGGCGATGGGGGAGTCATTTTGGGTATCTCCGGCGGCGTCGATTCAGCCGTGGCGGCTATGCTATTGCATAAGGCGGTCGGCGATAACCTGCACGCCGTGTTTGTCAACAATGGCTTGCTGCGCAAAAACGAGTTCGAGGATGCCGTCGCTATGCTCCAAACGCTCAATATAAACCTGCATCCAATCGACGCTTCATCTCTCTTTCTGGAACTCCTAGTTGGTGTTGTTGATCCTGAACAAAAGCGTAAAATCATTGGGAACGCTTTTATTGATATTTTTGAGGAGGAAGCAAAGCGGATCGGTCAAATCGACTTTCTCGCTCAGGGGACGCTCTACCCTGATGTAATTGAGTCGGTGTCTTTCAAGGGACCATCAGCAACGATTAAATCGCACCACAATGTCGGGGGGCTTAAAGATCGGATGAATCTCAAGCTGGTCGAGCCATTGAGGGAATTGTTCAAAGATGAAGTCCGCGCTCTGGGGCGGATGCTTGGTTTGCCGGAAGCATTTATTCGTCGCCACCCCTTCCCCGGACCCGGATTGGCGGTACGTATACTTGGCGAGGTCACACAGGAACGATGTGATCTTCTCCGCGAAATCGATGCGATCTTCATTGAAGAACTCAATAATAGGGGTATCTACGATGACGTGTGGCAGGCGTTTGCAGTGCTGCTGCCGATCAAAGCGGTGGGTGTGATGGGAGACGAGCGCACCTACGAGCACGTCGTCTCCTTACGGGCAGTAACATCTGTCGACGGCATGACCGCCGACTGGGCACCTATCGACCATGATGTCCTGGCCGAGATTTCTAACCGGATTATCCGCACCGTCAAAGGCGTCAACCGCGTAGTCTACGACATCTCCTCCAAGCCACCGGCAACAATCGAGTGGGAGTAGGTAGTAAGCAAGAGGCTTGCGGTGAGGTCCTTCAATTGCTGCGTAAGCAGGAAAGTAGGGAAGGTCTCCCCGAGACCTGCCAAAGAAACTATTAGTATCGAATGTCAGATTTCTCGTCCGCCTCTGGCGGATTCGGAACTCGACCTACAAGTGTAAAAATGATCGTCTGGTGGGTTATAATTGTCCTCGGGGTTTTATTAGCCGCTTGTATTGCTTTCTATTTCTTGCAGCCAAAACTGATTTTCCACCCTACTCGCGAGTTCGTTATAACGCCGAGCCAGCTCCAAATACCATACGAAGATGTATACATCAACGTAACGGCAAAAGAACGAATACACGGTTGGTACTTTTCGACAAGCAATCCGAGCCGCATCCAAGAAGTACCAGTAGTGCTATTCTGTCATGGAAACGCCGGCAATATCTCGCATAGGTTGGAAACAGTGGAATTGATCTTAAGCCTCGGCGCTCACATTCTACTGTTCGATTACCGCGGCTATGGGATGTCAGACGGATCCCCCTCGGAGGAGAACGTTTACGCCGATGCCGAGGCCTGTTACAACTGGCTGGTAGAGCAAAAGGGGGTGCGTCCTGAACAGATCATTCTCTTTGGCCGTTCGCTGGGAGGAGCGGTAGCAATTGAGCTCGCCCGGCGGGTTAAATGCAGGGCGCTGGTTGTTGAGTCATCTTTCACCTCGGTGGAGAGAATGGCAAGAAAGATATTCCCCTTATTTACCGTCAAACACATTCTGAGATACAAATTTGACTCGATTAGGAAAATCGGTTCTTTGACCTGCCCGGTTCTGGTGACACATTCACCCGATGATGAACTCGTCCCTTTTGAGATGGGGCAGCGGCTTTTCGCAGCAGCTAACGAACCAAAGCGGTTTGTCTCTTTTCGCAGCAGGCACAATGAACGTGAGTATCTCAGCGAGACTTCGTACCAGGCAGCCTGGCATGATCTTATACACAGTCGTTAAGGCAAAGAAGATTGTCATATAAAGTCAACGTCCAGCGCGCCAATGTTAATAGATTGACAAGGAGAGCAGAAAGACATATTTTGGCTTTTCATAGTGGTGTTGGAGAGAGCGGAATCCGAAATAATGGTTGATAGCAATAAAATTGCTGAGTATACCAGACCGGTCAAAGCTGACCTGGAGGAATTCGACCAGAAGCTTACTGACTATTTAAGAGGGGACTCTCCGCTTATCAGCTCCATTGCCCGCTACTTGTTGAGAACCAGGGGAAAGCGGATGCGTCCGACCTTTCTCTTTTTGTCTTCGCGGGCGACTGACAACTTCACCGAACACTCCGTCGACGCCTCTTTAGCCATTGAGCTCGTCCATACCGCCACTTTGCTGCACGATGATGTAATTGATGAATCGAAAATGCGGCGAGGATTCCAGACCGTCAATGCCCAGTGGACCAACCTCATCTCCGTATTGATGGGCGACTACTTGCTTGCAAAAGCCTTTCGTATCTTGGTGGGAGCTGAGTCATTTGAGCTGATGAAGGCAATCTCGCTGGCGACAGAGCGGGTATCTGTGGGGGAACTACGCCAGATTGAAGAAATGGGCAATTATAACCTTTCTGAAGAAGAATACCTCTCCATCATTGCCGACAAAACCGCTTCTCTTTTTTCCGTATCCTGTGAGGTGGGGCCGATATTGAAAAAACGGAGAAAGAGCGAGCGCCAGCACTTTGCTACTTTCGGCGAGAAAGTAGGCACGGCGTTTCAGATTGCCGATGATTTGCTCGATCTTGTCGGTGAGGCCGAGGTTACCGGCAAAGAACCCGGTAACGACGTCATCACCGGTAAAGTGACCTTGCCTCTTATTTATTCACTAAAGAAAGCCGGTAAAGCCGGCAGCCGAGAAATTATAGATCACCTCCGCAACAACGGTGGCAGAGACACGTTTGAAGATGTCTTTTGTTTCATCGCTGAAAACGGTGGTATTGAGTATGCCTATAGGCGGGCCAGCGAGCTGAGTCAACAAGGACTGGATACTATTGGCAAAGTCAGAGACTCAATCTATTTTGACAGCCTAACCAACATGGTCCAGTATACCACCGCCCGCGCTTCTTGATTCACATCGTGAGATATTCTTGGCGATATTTTCAACGCTTGATTTGCCTCTTGAGATTATTTTGGGGGTACATTCTAGAGTCACGCGTACTTTCTTCCACTAAACCGTTTTCTCCTGTTTGAGTATAAGGCAGCAAATGTTTGGTCTTAAGAATATCTCATTCAATTTCTTGACCGGCTCACCGGCCGTAGTATCATTGAGCTTATTAGCGTTGGTGTTACTATCGGTTTATCTATACCGCAGGACTAATCCCCCGCTTCCAAGGTATACGAGAATAATTCTAAACGGCCTGCGTTTGATTGCCCTGTTGGCTCTGTTTATTGCCCTGTTTGAACCAGTCGTGAGTTTTAGTCGCGATTACCAGCGCCTTCGAAGGGTGGCGTTACTTGTGGATAATTCATCCAGTATGAGCAAAATCGAGGCGGGCAAATCGCGTCAAGCCCGGTTGGACTCCTTATTGTCTTCCGGTACCTTTGCGGAACTCAGTTCACGAGCCGAGGTGACGACGCATTACTTTGGGGGCAATCTGGTCTCTTCCCGTGATAGAGTGGATCGGGAAAGGACCGCGTTGGGAGAAGCAATCTATCAGCTCCAACAACATGAGCTGGCCAAGCCATCCGACTATTGGATTCTTTTCAGTGATGGCAGGTCGAACTCAGGACGGGAACCGAAAGAAGCTGTCCAAGGAGTGCAGACTCTTATTATTGCTATGGATATGACAGCCGGCGCCGGGAATTTTGATGTCGGTCTGTCTGAAATCAACTTCAACCCGGTTGTTTTTGTCGGACAGCAGACTGAAATACAAGTTAAGCTCACCTGGCAAAACGCATTAAATAAAGAGATCCAGACTGAATTACTCGACTCCAACCGTGTTCTGGATAACAAGAGCTTGACGGTGACTCAAGAAGGAGGAATGGGAGAAATAAACCTTAAGTATACACCGACTGAACCGGGGCATCAAGTGCTACAGGTCCATCTTCCACCGCTAAAAGGAGAAGAAACCACCGACAATAATCAGCGTTCCTTTACCGTCAAGGTTCTCAAAAGCCGGCTATCAGTGCTGCTGGTAACCCAGCGACCCGACTATGAGGTTGGCTTTTTGAAGCGGTACCTAATGCAGTCGGACAAGTACGATGTCAATTTGCAAGTTATCGGCTCCAAAGCAGGAAATCTGGCGGGTACATTCCCATCCCGTCAGACCGAGCTAAATCGGTACGACCTTGTTGTACTGTACGATCCGGTTCCTCGGAAGCTGGATGCTTACAAGAACCAAATCAAGTCGTACCTGAGCGAAAAAGGCGGTGCTATCTGGGTCATGATGGGTGAGCAGTTTGCCCAAGGAGAACCTGGGCAGTGGTTTAACCAGTTACTCCCTTTCTATCAGTCAACCCCGCGTAAGATCGAATACGTGGAGTTTCATGCCCAGCCGGCGGAAGGCAATCTGTTCCATCCTGCCGTGCGGCTGGCGGACAATCAATCGGCCATCCGAGAAAGTTGGGCGCAGTTGCCTCCTTTTCAGTCACTGGTCAAATGTGACACGATAGATCCCAATGCCAGAGTTCTGGCATTTGCCTCTGTTCGCTCTAGCGGCGGCAAAAAAACACCTGTCATGGGCTATAAGCGATTCGGACCGGGCAAGCTGTTTGCCAGCGCCGCTCTTCCGTTTTGGAATTGGGGATTTGTAAACCCCGCATTTGGTGAAGATGACAGAACCTATAGCACGTTTATTGAAGGAGTGGTCAGTTGGCTGACAGTGAAGGATGATTTTGACCCCATTCGCATTACACCTGAAAAAGAGGTGCTAACCCGGGGAGAAACAGTCGTGTTCAATGGCTTGGCCTTCGACTTAGGCTTTCGACCCATACCAGGTGTGACCGGAACCGTACGGCTTGAGAAAGCAGGCGGGCCGGATTCGGCTGAGGCTGATTTGGTCGCTGAAGGCGAGGGCAAGTACCGAGCGCAATTTTACAACCTTCCCCCCGGTAAATATTCTTATACCGCTAAGTTTGAAAAAGAAGGACATAAACTAAAACAATCCGAGGGCGACATTCTGGTAGAATCTTTTTCCCTCGAAGAGTTTAATCAAAGCGGCAATCCCGCTGTCCTTGTATCCCTGGCGAAGTTGTCCGGGGGCAATTATTTCACCTTTGGGGAGTTTGACAAGGCTACTGAATCAATTGACCCCTCGCCTGTTACAGCAGAGTCAAAAGGGGAGTTTATGGTGTGGAAAAAGTGGTGGCTGATGATTATCATTATTGGAGCACTGTCCGGCGAGTGGCTTTTGCGGAAAGCGTTCCAACTGGTCTAAACAGTTAATCTAACGGCTTAGCCACCCTTTTGTAGGCTTCGGTAACTGGTTTCAGGTCGATCTTTTCGACCAGAGCAATCTTTTCCACGCATAGATTCTCGACTAGTTTTTTTATCCGCTCGGCACACTCTAAAATCTGACTCAAATAACCCTTTTGTGTCTCGTTCAATCCCTCGACCTCTTCTAGCAGGAACTCGCTGTAACCGATAATACCGGCGAGGGGATTGTTGATATCATGATTCAGAGTTAAACAATGACCGATGTATGGCTTCAATACACGAAAAAGAGCCAGCTCCTCTTTCAGGTCATCATTGATATTCGCTTTCTCAGGTAACAGCTTCTCCATCATTTTTTTCCTTGAAGGTAGGCCTCATACCACCTTCTATTTGTGATAAGACAATTAGGCGAATTGGCAGGTCTCAGAGGAGGGTGTGACAAAAGAATGATCCTTGATTGCGCAAACTCCCGAAATCGTCATTGCGAGGAGTGAAGCGACGTGGCAATCTCTTGTTGCCAATATGGATGCACGATTGAGATCGCCACCCTTCCTCCGGATGCTCGTGATGACGGTGGACTTACGTATCAGCCTCCAAAGAAACCTGTTTTACTCCTATATATAATCGGCGAAAATGGTACGTTTCTACATAGATACTTCAGTTGGCTATTTAACAACGGAAGCAGCACAAGTTACTTTCTGGCTTGAAGTTTGTCACTTATATTTCAAAGCACTCACAGTCATGGAGATGAAAATATGAAAATAGCTGTCATGGCACCGGTTTGATGGGACGGGCGGTTCTGTTTAATTTAGGCTGTAACGAGGACATGAAGTCGTTGGGTCTGTTCGATATTGACGAAAAGCTTGCCTCGGAGATAGCACATAAGTACGGTGGTGGAAAAGCTTTACCTGCGCAGCTTGACGCTACCGACGTGGACGCTGCCACACGTTTGTTGTCTGAATATGACGTAGCGGTGTCGTGTGTTTCCTATAGCCACCATCCGGGGCTTACCAGAGCAGCGATAAGAGCCAAGTGTCACTTTACCGACCTCGGCGGCAACAACGACGTTGTCAGAACCCAACTGGCGATGGATGACGCCAAAGCAGCCGGGGTAATCGTCATTCCAGACTGAGGCCCTATTCCCGGGATGGTCTCGATTCTGGTGGTGGACGGTATCAGCAAATTTGACCGGGTCAAGTCACTCAAAATAAGAGTCGGCGGCCTTCCCCAATCGCCGCGGCCACCGCTGAACTATCAGATGGTCTTTTCCGCCGAGGGGCTGATCTATGAATTCGCAGACGGGTATTTTGGCTAACTTGTTGATAGGGCGTAAAACGCCTGTATTTTGATGCCAGTCAATATGTTAAGTTACTTCAACTACAAGCAAGTCAGTGAAAGTACAAGCAAGTAGGATGAAGTTCCCGGTTAGAAAACGGTTAGAAAATCATCGGTTCCTATTCTTTCTATTTCCGTTCTGCCACTGTTTCGTTAGGAGTTGAGTTGGGCTGAAGCCAGCTGATCTGACCAGCTTAATGGGAGCAAGTGAGATGAGTGTGGGGGGGTGGGAGAATGGCAAACATGTCCCCTCGCGGACGTATCGGAGAAAGATTTGCCACACACTGGGTGTCGAACACTGATTCCAATTCATCAACCCGTGAAGATCGATGAAGTCAGGATTGTGTATGCCAAACACACCCTAAGTTTTCACTTCGAATGGATCATAGAAAAGGAGCGGCCTACATCTATAGCAGCACTGGCATGAAAAGTGGTACAACGAATCAAGGCCGGTCACGACGGATTTGTGAGGTTATGGGGTTAAAACGTGTGAAGGTAAGTCAAGACTCATCAAGCCGCATCGAACACTTAATCCCCTGGTATTCAATCGGTTATCTATGTGAGTGGATGTTATAAAGGGGTTGGGGGAATTGGGTGGGAGGTGTTAGTCTTTACACACCGGGTCGGTCAGATTTACCCGTTCTTTTTCATCCATGAGCCGATAGCCTTCAAGCAGAATCGCCTCGTTCGACAGCTGAATGTTGTGCTGCCGTCGTTCGTGTTCGCTGATAGGCTCGATGGTCCAGGTCCCGTCATCCCAAGTCAGGCCGATGTAGATTGCTTCCGCACCCTGGTAGTTATTGAGCGCCGCATAGACGAGGTCGCCTTGCTCTAGATAAATTTCAATCATATCAGAAGGACGCGCCGATGGCACAGCGGTAATTTTCATGGTGCGTCGACTCGGGCCAAGAACCTGAAGAAGTTCAGCGAGATTCATGTCACTCAGGTTTCCCTTGGAAGCGAAATGCTCTTCATCGGCATTGGGCGACTTGGGACGTATATCCATCCGGATCCAAGTCTTATTAATCTTGAAAACAATCTGCTCCGGATCGGTCTCAAAGTCAAGAATGTCTTCAACCCCCCACTCTAAAAGTGGGGTCAACGCGTCGATAACGTTCTGTTTCGCCAGAACAAAGGTCGGCGTCCCTTTGAGATCGACCCCGGACTCTTTCAATTCATTGACAGCTGCAATGACTGAGCGCGGCGTCCCATCTATATGTATGATGAGTAAGTCTGGACGGCAACGCCTGTATAGGCGAACAAAAGACCACAACGAGAAAGCGCCAATCGTGCGGAATCCGTCACTTTTCAATTGGCTCTCCAGCGCGAATACTAATTCTGGTGCCCTTGAGTAAAACATAATCTGCCCGCGCCGCGGCAAAGCGGGAGCGTTGACAGCTTCCTGCTCCATGAGCGCCATGAAGGTTTCAAAGACCTTGGGTAGCAGCAGGCGACCGACGCGATCCTGGATTGAGCCTCTGAACTCTTCCAGCTTGTCCAGTGTCAATCTGCGAGTCGGTGGTAGTGTCTCACAGTATAGGTCAACGATAGTAAGGATATTGCCAGCCAGGACGTTGAACGGCACTTCTTCGTGTGATCTCCGGGACAGATCGCAGTACATTGAGCGCAGGATTTCGATGACAGTCGGCTCGTAATAAACGGACTGAAGAAGCCTGATGACAACGTCGATGAGAAGTCGGAAGTCACGGAGGGTGACAGACATGTAATAAAACTTGGCCCGATCATGAAGGTATGCTGCGCCAAGAACCATTACTCGCTGCTTGTCGGTAAGGGTCAGCCGGCGACACAGCCGGTCAACGAGGTAGCCGACCATGGAGCTGTGACTCCTCGGTACCCGCTCCTTAATAGTTAGCAGAGAAGTGAACAGGTTCAGCTTTTGTTGAAGCTTGCTGATGTCATTGCTGATCTGTGGGTCATTCACAAGCAGGTTCGCTAGCGACTCAAAGCGGCGAACTTTTGTCGTAGGTGAAGTTATTTTCAACCGATTGGCCAGATCGAGAGAGTTCCCGGGAACGCCGTTCTGTATGAAGATCGTTCCAAAATGTGATCGCTGAATGACGTCAACAGCCATATCAGCCGAATCAACGTGTTGGACTGTGTACCCTCCTTTCTCAAGCACCACCTTAAGCAGTTGACGGACGCTCGCCTGGTCGGTTACAAGTAGCGCCGACATTGCACTGGCACTCTCCTTATACGCTGGCGCTGGCAGTGGACGTGATACCGTTGATACGGAATGTGCCTTAAAGGTGTTGTTCGGCGGTGGTGACGCTTCAGTGCTGCCGATCTGGGCGCCATAGTAATTGTCAATGGCGCGATTCAGTGACAACTCGACCGAGACATGCAATTCAGCTGTCTTGTCGCCCAAGATGTAATTGAGTTCAGCCAGCAAACCGGTGTCAGCAGGGTCAACACAGGCCACCCTGACAACATTCTGACGGGAGTCTAACTCAAAGGGCAGCACCCGACGTGCAAATGCCACATTGCTCGGTATAAGCCGCAGGACCTCTGGAGCAATTTTGAGCCCCGAGAGCACCACTCCCGGGACGCCAAGCTGTTTCGACAGCGCATCAACGAGATCCTCTTCGGTTACGGAGCTGTTTTCAAACAGGTGCGAGCAGAGCTTGCCGCCTAAGGCCTTCTGCCGGTTAAGGGCCGCGGCAATTTCGGATTCCGACACTTTTCCCTGCTGCAGCAGGATTTCATCTATCCGTTCCTGTAAATACTCAGTACTCATTACATTCTTTCTTGTCGATGATACCGCGACAACCGTTTTCGAGGTTTACGTACCGGGACGGTGTCTGGTCTAATCCACCTGTCATATTGTTATCGGCTCTCCCTAAAAAGCACTGAAGCTGCCGAGATAGGATTGTGGTGTTCGGATTCTGCACGAGGAGACGAAATTGAACCCTAATGCCAAACTGGTTAAGGGTTTATTGTCCTGGCTCGAAAGAGGTAAGGGTGAAGGTATGAATGCCAAGATTGATTGGTAGGCCTGCCCCGCTTACACGTTGCCGCTCCTTAGCTTGACGTCGAAACCTCCTTCCGCAAAGGCGACCAGAACTCATCGTTAGAAAAACCAGTGTTGCAGCGAACTGGTTTGGTGTAAGTTATTGTATGACAAGTGATTATGCCGTTAGAAAAACAAGACTGCCGAAGGGGGGATTCGAAACCGACTATTTCTCACAATCTATTGGTGCTCTTGATATTACGCGGAATCCTATGCTACAACAAGTGTTAAGTTACTTTAAGTACAAGTAAGTTAGTGCAAGTACAAGCAAGTTGGGGCAAGTTCGCGGATAGAAAATGGTTAGAAAGAAGCGGCAGTCGCCTTATTCCGAACTTCTATTCTGACACGGGTTCTTCCAAAGGCGATTCGAGCTAGGGCTTCAAGCAGGTGGATTGGGCCGATTTTCTGGGAGTTAATGAGATAACCGTCGTCGGATGAGAGCACGGGTGGCATCGGCCGGCTCCTTGTCCACGAGGGAGGCTATGAATTCATTGGGGATTAAGGCGTGTCAGGTCCGTTCTGGCGAACAGGGTTCGAGGGCGTTAGATTCGAACTATGAATTCTCCAGGGCTGTGAATCGAAGTCTATCGGGAAATAACATGTTACAGCTTAACTGCAAGAATCACAATGCGTTCGTTCATCTCTTCGGTGCTGTCTGGAATTGAACTTCATTGCCCAGTTTTGGAGGTAGATGGTCACAGTTTGGTCACCTATGAAAAGGCCGCGATCAAGAGATTTCTTGCACTTATCTCATCACTAGTATCTCGTCTTTCCGTCGGATTGTTCTGGTCACCTATTCGAGCTCTTCTGTGTGAAGGCTCACGATCTTGTTCCGCAGGAGTAATCGCCCACTCACAAAGCGCCGATTCTTTTTGATCCACCCCAAATTTCCGGGCTAACCGCTCATATACAATTCCGACTTCTGGTCTGCATTCTTACGCTACCCTAACTCGAAAAGGTTCATTACGGTTGATTATCGCATATATGATAACAGCCAGCTTCCAAGTCACCGCCACTTGTGCTTCCTGAACATTGCTGCGATAGAGGAGGCGACAGTACATCCGGCGCAACTCCGATGATTTCCGGATGACATTGATCGCTGCCTCCACCTGAGCATGACGCAGCGGTTTGGAACCCAGTCTCGTAATACCACCGGTCCAGACCGAATCCCCGGACGATCGCACCGTTGGGGTCAGACCGGTTGTGGAGACGGGGGGACTTCGCTGGCGGCGCCACCACAAGTTCGCGCCGTGTGATTCCTTTCGTCTCACCCTTACAGCGAACTTCTCTCAAAGATTTCTTCTTCAGACTGGACACCATAGGACCTTTCTAGGCTGAAATCCTTCCGCAACCCAGCTCATCATCGTTCTCTCTTGTTAGCGACGGGCACACCCCAGTCTCACGAGCCAACCCATGATCCGCGCAAGTGACACATAGTCAATAAAAGCAGTGTGGCTGCTTTTCATTTCCATGGCCATAATGTCGTTAAGTCTAGAACGCATGGCCAAAGTTGAAGAAGATTCTCGTGCCTTCACTGCTGATACCAGTATCAAATCGAACCACAAATGCGGCTAGGTAGTATCTCAGACCCCAACCCCAGTTCGCCTTCCAGCTCTGGAAACTTACCTTTTGGATACCGCGATAAACTCGACCGGCATCGATAAACAGAACTCCTCCGATTCTTCTGTA
>Ga0315551_10000563_pt1 | contig 29507 bp, 29 predicted proteins | sample SalMarSW160290MG_FD_203678 | JGI IMG/M metagenome (GOLD analysis project Ga0315551, IMG submission 203678) | Salt marsh sediment microbial communities from the Plum Island Ecosystem LTER, Massachusetts, United States - Salt Marsh Sediment SW1602-90 ...
TTTGAAAGAAAAATCGCAAGTCATGCACCACTTCGTTTTGCTTCAAAATCCACGTGCCTAACTCATTCACATGAAGTGCACCGGATACATGAGCGTCGGCAATGTCTCTTGGAAAAACGTTCAAAAGTGTATATTCTCCGAACACTGTTCTTCCCGCTTTCGAAAGCATAGCTGATGAACCTTTAGCGTTATCTTTAGCGTCTATCAAAGCGGTTACTTCATAAACTGGCATGCCCAACCGCGTGAGCTTATGGCGATACTCCTCAAGTCCCTTCTCAACCAGAATCGCATTCACAACTTCTCTGACCAGAGGCGCTGTCAAATACTTGGTTTTCGACTTACGCAGGCGCTTTTCCGCTTCCTTAGCCGCTTTCTGCGCGAGTTCGGCTGGCACTTTGGCTTCTTTTATAAGCGAATTGGCGATTTTGTTCGCGTCAAACTCTTCCAGCGTAAACTGTGAGGTGCGAACAAGCATTCCTCTTGGTGTAAAGGCTTTCTTTTCTACTTTGTCCGCCACGTCAAGAACCATTTTGCCCAGGTCGGTTAAGCAGTACTTTTTTGCTTCTGCGTCTGCTTCGACCAAGTCTGCTTTGAGCAAAAATTTCAGGTGGTAGGCGAATCTTCCCGCGTCTCTGCTCGGGTTCATCTTTAGCGAGGTCATCAACTCGGTGTAGGAGAGGGCGCTCTTATCGGAAAGCAAGTTCAAGATTTGCAGCCTGAGAGGTGACGAAACGGCTTTTAGAACTTTTACGCCGCGTGCACGATGCGGAAGCCTCACCACACTCGAGTTCCCCCTCTCAAATTGCAGATACCTATTGTTAGAGCAAGAGTTTAAACGTTAGCTATTGCGGCAATTCAGCAACCAATGCTTTTTTCATTAACAGCAACAACTATTTATTAGGACAATGCCATGCAATAGTTAGCTTGTAACGAGGCTTATGTCATGAAAGCGACTATAATTCAATTTACTTTCGGAGTTGTGGCTTTTGACGAGCAAAACGCTCTCATAGAGAAAGTCTTGTTTCCGAAGAAGCCGCAGGCAGCAGCCAAAAGCATAATGAAAATTGAAGCTGGAAAAATCTCTGAGATTACATCCATGCTCACTCTGCTTCAGAACGCTGGTTATGACGCTTTTGCTTTCGAAAACGCAGACATAGCCAGTGAAGCACAAAGAAAGCTGAACATCAAAGCGGAAGTTTTGAAAACTTCTGAGACTGAAGGCCTACGCGCTCGCATGGAGCAAATTGCGGTTGAAACGGGCTTTGTTAAAGATGCAAAAGAGCTCAGTCTCTGGAATCATAATGTCAGCATGGAACTCGCCAAATTGAGGATAAAAGGCGCTGCTGAAAAGAGGGACTTGATAATCGCTCAGGCAATTCAGACTCTTGATGATTTGGACAGGACCGTGAACCTGTTCATGGGTCGCCTCAGAGAATGGTACGGCATCCATTTTCCCGAGCTTGACCGATTAATCGAAAAGCATGAAACCTACGCGCGCCTTGTTATGAATCTGGGTTACAGAGATAACTTTTCGTTTGAAACCCTCGAGAAAGAATCGATTCCTAAAGAAAAAGCTGAGATAACCGCCAAGGCGGCTGAAACATCCATGGGCGCTGACATAGCAGAACAAGACTTAGCAGAAATTCAAGCCTTAAGCCGGAACGTACTGGAGCTATACGAATTGCGAAAGAACATGGAGAACTACGTTGATAAGACCATGGAGGAAGTGGCGCCTAACACCCGAGCGATAGCCGGCTCGCTTCTGGGCGCACGATTAATCGCTATAGCTGGCAGCTTACAGAACTTAGCCATGAGACCAGCCAGCACGATTCAAGTTTTGGGCGCGGAGAAAGCCTTGTTCCGCTCGTTGAAAACGGGAGCTAGACCGCCAAAGCACGGCTTGATCTTCCAACATGCATTGTTGCATGACGCTAAACGGTGGCAGAGAGGCAAAATCGCCAGAGCTTTGGCTGGGAAACTAGCCATTGCTGCGCGGATTGATGCCTTTGGAGGCAAATTTGTCGGCGACGCTTTGAAGGCTGATGTGGACAAGAGAATTGAGGAGATCCGCAAGAAGTACAAGGAGCCGCCGCCACCGAAAGAGAAGAAGCCGAGGTTTGAACGGAGGGAACAGCGACCAGAGCGTAGGGAGCAACGATGGCGAGACCAGAAACGGAGAAAGAACAGGCGTGCACGTAAAGGTTAAACCTCACCCGCAGTTCGCGGAAATCTATCAGGCTACATTGGAAGACGGCGCGCAACGGTTAGCCACGCGGAACTTGGCGCCGGGCAGAACCGTTTACGGCGAGAGGCTTATCCGCTTCAAGAGGGTTGAATACCGCGTTTGGGACGCTTTCAGGAGCAAACTGGCAGCCGCTATCCTCAAGGGCGTGCAGACTGTTCCCATCGCGCCAAGCGATCAGGTTCTTTATCTGGGCGCGGCGTCTGGAACCACGCCGAGCCATGTTTCAGACATCGTTGGCGAAAAAGGACACGTTTACTGTGTGGAATTCGCTTCAAGGTCCCTGAGAGAATTGGTTAACAACGTTGCGGCGTACAGGCTTAATATGTCGCCGTTTCTTGAGGACGCGCGTTTTCCAGAGAAGTACGCCATGTTCATTCCGGGAAAAGTGGATTGTATTTACTGTGACATAGCTCAGCCTGAACAAGCCAAGATTTTAGCTGATAACGCCGACGTTTTCCTTAAGGAAGCGGGGTGGGTTATGCTGGCTGTTAAAGCGCAAAGCATTGACGTGACGAAGGACCCGCTTGCAGTTTACAAGCAGGAAGCTAAAGTCTTGAAGAAACGAGGCTTCGACGTTAAGGAAATCGTGCGTTTAGAGCCATATGACAAGGCGCATGCCATGATAGTGGCACAACGATAAAAGAGCAAAAATCTAACCTGAACTTCAAGCAAAAGTTCAGCCTTTATATAAGGGGGCTATAGTCTTTTCCACGCACTAGTTTCTAGAATTCTGAAAACGTTAGAGGTATAGAGGTCTGATTTTCCATAGGCTACCTACACTAAACAGCCTCCAGAGAGCGCTAGCCTTCCCGCTAAAAAGTATTGTTTATATTTTCCAGTGCAGTCTGATACCTCATGTGACGGCAGAATGAATCATTGGGAAATGGAAAACGCGGTCCACCTCGGGGTCGCGCTGAAAGAAGCGGGCTTTCAGGTTTCCCAAATATGCTGTTCACGCCCAAGCTGCTTCGACTTCGCAGCAAGGAAAGACGACAAAACCGTTCTGGTAAAAGTTAACTCTGACGTGGACACCTTTTCCGCTCAGGACTCTCGAGAGCTCAAGGTAATAGCTGGTCGCCTTTCAGCTATCTCATTGATAATCAGCCAGCAAGCGCATGGCAAACCCCTAGAAGATGACACGGTGTACTCGCGAAACGCGGTTTTCGTGATAACAGAGAAAACCATAAAGAACATAGCGCTCCAAACGGCGAACCCGTTAATCTACGCAGGGCCAGGAGGCTATACTGTTAAAATTGACAGTGCACTTATTGAGAAGAGACGGAAGGAGCTGGGCCTCTCCGTTGGCAAGCTTGCGGCAATGATAGGCGTTTCCCGCAGAACCCTTTACGGTTATGAAAGAGGCATGACCAGAGCGTCAGTGGCGTCAGCGTACAAATTAGCTAAAACGCTGGGGGTTCCAGTGGCGAAGCCTATAAACGTTCTTGAAAGAACACGAAAACAAAGCCAATGCCTCCTTATAAAAGCGAAACACGCCATCACTGGAAAAGTGATTCTTCAAAAACTTTTCAGGAAATTCGCTTTCTGCGACATTTCTCCCGTTCACAAGGCGCCTTTCGATTTTATCATGAACGTTCCAAACGGCAAGTACGTGATAATGGGCAGCGTGGCCGTGAACGGCGAAAGGAATTTGAATAATAGAGTGGAAGAACTCCTAAGCATATGCCGAGTGGTTCGTGCGTATCCAGTTTTGATCACGGAAAAACGAAAATACCCCAGCAAGGACCTGTTCTGCGTTTGCATTGACGAGTTATCTGAGATGCGTACGCCTGAGGACTTGATTGCTAGCGTTTAGGCGAGTTTCTTTTGCACCGTGCCCTTTTCGTTTTTGGCTCGCTTTGCGGGTTTCCAAGATTTTCTCACGCAGTCGGGGTATTCAGTGTGAGTTTGCAGCCACTGTTTCAGGAAGCGCATGGTTTTCTGGTCTGTCAAGTATCCGCTGCCGAAGTCACCGTACATGCCTTTTAAAGCCGCAATTTCTTTGTCGCGCTCCACTTTCGCAATAATAGACGCGGCGGAAACAACAGGGTAAATCCTGTCAGCTTTGTGTCTCGAAATGATTTTCGCTTTGACTGTTAAGTCTTCTTGGATGTGGTATTTGAAGCGGTCTTCAACCACGTCAGCGGCATCAACGTAAGCTATGTCTGGCTTTAGGGCGTTTATTATCTGCGCCATTGTCTGCGCTTCCAGCCTGTTCAGTTTGTGCAGTTTTCTTTTGCTTTCAACCGCGCGGTCGATTTCTTTAGGCGCCAACTTTACGATCAGGTGCTTTTCTGCTAAACGCGCGATTTCCGCGGCTAGGGCTCCGCGTTTTTTCGGCGAGAGAAGTTTTGAGTCTTTCACGCCTAACTGGGCTAGAAAGGGCAGGTTTTCTTCTTTCATCAAGAAGCCTGCGATGACTAAGGGACCGATTACGCAGCCGCGACCTGCCTCGTCCACACCCGCAACTAACATGTGTAAACTTCCCGAAAATGGCTAATTGTGAAATGCAAGCTATAAAACTTTAGAAAAGCATGCCTTATTCTGGAGAACTAGTAGTGTACAGAGACTATAGCCCCCTTATATATACATTGAACTACGGCGTGAAGCGCGAGGTTAAGGTTAGGGTTCTGGCAAGACTTTTAGGGCTTTTTCTGTTATTTGTTCGTGTAGTTTTTCTCTGTTTTCTTTTGTTACAGTAATTGTTTCTGCGTCTTCTTTCTTTTTTGCTTCGTTTATCAGTTTATCTTGTGCTTTCCAGTGTACAACGGCCAAGACAAGCTTGCGGCTCTCCAGTGCTTTTCGTACGGCTTCTTTGAATTTTTCAGAAAACAATTCCATGGGTCCAATTTCATCTATGGCGATAACTTCGCATTTTTCCACCGCTTCTGTTACAGCCTGAGCGCCGACTGTGTTGAGGTCTTCGATGTTGACGCGGTATTTACCCACTTGCGGACCGCTTTTCTGGTTGACATGTGCGAGCCAGCCGCGTCTGGAACTGGTTAGGTCTAGGATTTCGAAGCCTACGCGCGTTCCGCCTTCGCGGGCTTCGCGGCTTATCAATCCGCCCACGCGGATTCCTCTTTCTTTCAATGCGTTAACCGTCTTCATCAGCACAGTGGTTTTTCCGACACTTGGGGTTCCAGTCAAAAGCAGCACACGCTTAGGCAAGGCATACACACCTGTAATAAACCAGAAGTCTAATATGCCCCATAAATTTCTTCTCATAACCAGCACGTTTCCCGCACTGGAGCATAACCAAACAATGGCAGAAGGGTTCAAAACGGATTTTCCGAGCGAAACGGTGAAAGAAGGCAAAGTAAAAGCTGTGGTTCCGAAACTTGACGCTTTCGTGAGCCAGCCTTCCGATTACGCGCCCTCCAAAGCGCCAGTGTTCTACAACCCAGTCATGGAGTTGAACCGCGACATATCCGTTTTAGCCTTCCAAGCTCATCAGCGTATTGTTAACAGGGAAATTTCCATATGTGAACCCTTAACGAGTTCGGGAATTAGAGGTGTCCGCTTCGCAGCCGAAATTTCCCGCGTCAAAAAAGTTGTGGTAAGCGACATCAGCGAGAGAGCCGTCAAACTCGCAAAACACAATGTGCACTTGAACGGGCTTCAGGATCGCGTCACAGTGAAACACAAGGACGCGAACTGCCTTTTAAGCTGCTACGGCGCGCCTCGCAAAAGATTTGACATAGTGGATGTTGATCCATTCGGTTCTCCCGTGCCTTACTTGGATTCAGCCATCAGAGCCCTGCGCAACAACGGCTTCTTAGCCGCCACTGCAACCGATCTGGCGCCGCTGTGCGGAGTTCACGCGAAAGCTTGTGTAAGAAAGTACGGGGGAAAACCGCTGCGCACCGAGTACTGCCACGAGCTTGCGGTTCGACTCTTGGCTGGGTGCGTAGCCACAGTTGCGGCGAAACACGACATCAGCGTCCGCGTCGTCCTCAGCCACTCCACAGACCACTACATCCGAGTTTACGCGCGAATATCCTACGGCGCAAAAAAGGCAGATGACACCGTCAAAAACCAAGGGTACATACTGCACTGCTTCAACTGTTTTCACAGAGAAACCGCAAAAAACCCCTTCGCCGAACGCGTCGAGAAATGCCCCGAGTGCGGCTCCAAAATGAACTGGGCTGGGCCTCTTTGGCTGGGAAAAATTTTTGACACGCAATTCTGCGAGTTAATGGCGCAAGAAAACACGCGCGTGGCGTTCCGAAACAGCGGAAAAATCACGAAGCTTCTGGCTCTGGTAAAGGATGAGGCTGAAGCACCAGCAACGTATTATGTTATTGACAAAATTAGCGACAAATTAGCCTTGCCCGTGCCTTCCGTCTCCGCGGTGCTTCAGAAACTGCGCGATAAGGGTTTTCAGGCTTTTCCAACGCATTTCAACTCTCGAGGCGTTAGAACGGATGCGCCCGCTTTAACAGTACAGGAGTTGCTGCGAAAGGCCGTGTCAATTGCTTAAGCAGCAAGCTTTTTCTTTGAAGCGTACAACAAAAGTTTAAGAACAGATATCATGTAGTTAAAGCAAAGAGTGACTGTCTCATGAACGACAAAATCGCCGTGATAGGCGCAGGAATGATGGGCGGCGCCATAGTGAAAAGCCTCCTGAAAAGTGGATACTCTGGCAAGATCACCGCCGCCGACATCCAACCAGAAAAACTAAAAGAACAGGAAAAGCTAGGCGTAGCCACAAGCACGGACAACCGAAAAGCCGCAGCAGACGCCGACATTATCTTCATCTGCGTCAAACCAAACAACGTGGAAAACGTTCTGAAACAAATCAACAACGACGTGAAAGGCAAGCTGGTAATCTCCATAGCCGCCACTGTTCCCCTAAAATTTTTAAAGAAATTCATTCCCGACGCTAAAATCGTCAGGATCATGCCCAACGTTGCTGCTTTAGTGCAGGCGTCCTACACGGCTTACTGCTGCGGAGAAAACGTAACCCCACAGGACAAAGAGAAAGTTAAGACCCTTTTGAACCGCATGGGCGTATGCGAGGAAGTTGACGAGAAATACATGGACGCCATAACCGCGTTGACAGGCAGCGGACCAGGATACATCTCCATAATAATTGAAGCCTTAATGTACGCGGGACTGAAAGTAGGCCTGCCCCGAAACGTGGCACTATACGGCGCAGCACAAACCGTCTTAGGCACTGGAAAACTTGTGCTGGAGCTACAGGAGCATCCGGCAAAGATAAAGGACATGGTTACAACTCCGGGCGGAACAACCATCGAAGCCATATACGAGCTTGAAGGAAGTTCGATAAGGCAGTCGCTGATGCGCGCGGTTGGGGAAGCAGCTAAGAAAAGCCAGTTGATTCGAGAAAAACTGGGCGTAAACTCGGAGTAACCGCGGCTAAACTGGATTCTGAAATGTTCGAAGCGGTTATATTCGACTGGGACGGAACCCTTGCTGACACCAGACAGGTAGTTGTAGCTTCCTTCCAAAAAGCCCTCAGCGAAGTTCACTGCAAAATAAGCGATGAATTCATTGAACGGCGCATCGGAATAGGCTCAGCAGAAACCTTCAGAGAAATACTGCGTTCCTCTAAGATACGCTTCGATGAGACGCTGATTAAGAGCCTTCTAGAAAAGAAAATTCAAAACGAAATCGAAATGAGCGGCGATGTAAAGCTGTTCGATGGCTCATTAGACCTTCTGGAACATCTGCAGGGCAAAGTCAAATTGGGCTTGGCTTCTATGAACGACCAGGAAGTCATCAACAATCTTCTCAAAATGACAAACACTCAAAGATTTTTTGACGCAGTCGTCACCGCTGACGACGTCTCTAACCCGAAGCCTAATCCTGAACTCTTCTTAAAGTGTGCGTTGAAACTGAGGAGTAGCCAAGAAAAATGCGTGGTTGTTGAAGACTCTATCTTCGGTGTTGGAGCCGCCAAAAAGGCAAGAATGGGCTGCATTGCTGTTCTTACTGGTGTTTACTCCAGAACAGAGTTGGAAAACGCAGGCGCAGATCTGATAGTTTCTTCGTTGAGGGAAAAAGAAGCGATACTGCACTTTGTACTAAAGTAGACTTATGGTGTTTTCTGGCTGATTAAGCTATGTGTGCCACGTCTAAGTGCTTCGAATTTCAATTTTTCTGATTTGGTTTTCCATGTCTGTGAACAGGATTTTGCTGTGCATTCTAACGAGTTCTGTGTACAAATTTATTGGGTCTCTGTTTTTGTTCAGCATTTTTGCGTCGTAGGCGCAGATGGCAATCATTGGCAACTCGAGTATTCTGTGCAGTTTTCGTTCATAGTTCAGCAGTTCTTTGGTTAAGTTGTATTTCAGGAAACATGCCATTTCTCCTGTTACTCGAATAGCTGGAAAGCCTTTGGCTTTACTCTCTTCTTGGAGTTTCTTCCATAGGTTTATCGTAGTTTCTGGATTGAATTTTCCATTTATGATGTATATGTCTTCATATCCGAGGATGCGTAAAGCGCCAGTTTTTTCGTATTTTTCCATTTTCCTGTCGAATTGCCTAATTGCTTTTCTTATTTCAGCTGGTGTTTCATCGCTGGCTACGTAGATTCCTGCTTCTCCATTTTCCAAGCCTATCTTGAGGTAGTTGAAAAGAACATCTCGTTTAGCTTCTGGAGAATCGTAAACGAGTATTATATGATTTGAGGTTTTCAGTTGTTCCAAAATAGTGGTCAATTTTTCTGGAATAGAATCCGTTGGAAGGTTCTTCCAGTCTAGAGAGCTGTGCCAAAGATTTTCGAAATTTCCCTGCAGAAGGGACACGAGGCTCTTGTTGTCGGTCCAAAGACAGGGGTTATCTGCCATGTTACCTTCAATGGTGGTTCCCACGAACGCTTGAGCAAAATCAGAGAGCAAGTAATGACCCGTGGCCAAATTCGTGTATCTCAGATCAGCAGAGTTTCCAGGAGATAGATATTCTTCCAAAATTCTGGGAAGGGAACTTCCACTCTCAGGAGCTTCTGCTATAATGCGGATTTTCACTCCCCTTTTAATGACCTTTCTAAGTTGATCCGAGAAAGTATGTATAAACTGCATGAGCTTAGTTGTAGAGCAAGTCAAGTCAAGCTCCTCCTTCGAGCTTTCAATCATGTTCAATGCTTTGGTTAGTATTCCGTCCCTTTGCGAAATTAAAGCAAAATTGGCTTCTTCAGTCACTATGGCTGGTTTTAAGCTGTTTGTGTTAAAATCTCTCAAAAATTCCTTCGTTTTAACTTTCAATTGAGTTACTTTCTCGGAAGCCTTCTCCTCTTCGCTTTTAACCAAAATGGCAATGGCTTCTTTGATGGGGGTAGCCCTAATCTTGGCGGGTGTCCCCAATAGTTTCTCAATTAGCCCCATTTTCTCAAGTTTTGGCAATACCCTGTAAACGTCTTCTCGACGCACTTTTGAGAGTTTCGAGATTTGACCAACAGAAGCTAAACCGAGTTGCGCTGTAGCTATATACACTTTCGCTTGGTTGCGCGTTAGTCCAAAATCAGACAAAATTTCCGCAGCCTTCTCAACAGGTGACAAATTGTTTTGAACTCCTTTAATGAGGTGACTGTTACTGTGGTATCACAGTCACATATCTTTAAAAACTTTTCTGCCTTATACTAACCAGTGCCCTAAGAGGAGGGACTGAGGGGAGAAAACTATGTTGGGCGAATTAGTCGAAATTAAAGGGGAGAAGCCGCAAACGTTTCAAGTAATGTTCCTGCGAAATGACTGCAGCCAAGAAGTTGAAGTTCACGAGGCTGAACAGGTCGATTTCTTGAAAATTCAGGAGCATCTTGAACGGGGTGAGTCAGTTTTCATTACGAGCAAAAACTCGCAGAAACTGAAAGCACCCAGAGAAAAAGACGTAAGGAAAGTAGAAAGTAAAACCAATTCTCGCGGACAAGCTTTTTACTTTAACCACCTCTGATTATAGACCTTAGCCGAGCGGCATACATCCCTTATTCTTCAATAGTAAGCCGCATTCAAAAGCGTGAATTTCCAAGCTTAATCTTACCGTAAGGACTGCATTAACTCAGTGCTTTAGTATTGAACTATGCGCAATAGAAGATTCTTTCACAAGACTTATTTGTAGATGCAAAGCAAAGGATGAATTGCGGGAAGGGAGAATGGAAGAGGACAGACTGATTTCTTTCAGTCAAGTCACTTGTGACCATGCAAAACAGAGGCGATACACCCAAACACGCTTCGACATACTGAACGGCTTTGAGATAGTTTTGACAAGATGCGTTAACTGCCACAAAATCCTCGCTTTTGAAGCTAAAAAACTAAACTAACCATTCACTCTTAGCCTATTGCATTGAAGAAAAGTGCAAATCTTGAACAAATAAACGCGCTTTTTTTTACATGTTTAAACCAAAGGAAAGCCCGATCGGTAGCTTTGCTTAAATACGGATTTTGTTTCATTTCTTTGCGTCATTTAATAAATGAGTTGAAATTGAGCTTTCAACTACTTGGAGCTTTTAAAATGAATAATTGAAAAAGAGCTTTTACAGAGCGTGAGATTTAGCCTGTTGGTTAAAACAATCTTTTATGTTGTTCCTTCCTAAGGAAGGCAGGTGAATCGAAAATTGAAAACCTCAAAGACTTATCAAAGCAATCAACTGCCACTCACAGGACCGCATACGATAGCTGAGAAGCAAGCATTTCGAGGCATTCCGAATTGAATAAAAGATTTCAGGAGTGAAACTGATTTTGGTTGATCGGTTCGTTGATAGATGGAAGGAAAAAGAAAAACAGCCGTCTCTTATTTCAACAATTAAGGGAATCGGCAAACCATCTCGTGGTGTAAAACAGCAAATCAGTTCAGTTATCCAACGGATAGAAGCGCAAAAGCACAAGTTAGATAATGCATCAAAACGCTTTGAGAAACGAGATGCGGCACTCTTCAAACGCATTGTAAAAGCCCTCTCGGAAAGGGACACGTTGCGCGCAAACGTCCTCGCAGGCGAGCTCGCAGAAATACGGAAAGTTGAGAAAATGTTAATGCATGCAACGCTTGCCTTAGAAAGCGTTTCTTTACGGCTTAACACGGTTTCAGAATTGGGCGACGTAGTTACGGTATTAGCCCCAGCAGCTGGCGTACTTAACAACATTCGCTCTGGAATGGCAGGTGTTTTTCCAGAGGCAGGTCGTGAACTGGAAAATATCGGGAGTTTGCTGACCGAAATAGTTTCCTCAACCAATCAATCCAGTGGATTGCCGATGAATGTTGAAACGGCAAACGCAGAAGCAGCAAAAATCTTGGAGGAAGCAGAATCAGCTGCAGAGCAGAAACTTAGGGAGCAACTTCCCGAAGTGGCTAACGCAGTTTCCATGAGAGAAAAGACCAGCATGGAGACTTAGCGCAAGTAAACAGACGTATTAAAGACAAACCTCCGTTTTCCACCTTTTTATTGGCTAGCGCACTTTTCGTGGTTATCGGGCTGGTTATTATTTATTAATTCCTACAAATAGTTCTCTTCCAGGCATTAGGCCATTCTTGAGATATTTTGATTTTAAACCTGCATCCTTCATTATACTAAGTGTCTTGTTGATTCCGAAAAGACCTAGTTCATGTTTATCTATGAAGTACTTGGCGTCTTTTCCTCTTTCAGCGATTATAATATGCATGTTCAGAACCGCTGTGGCTTGCCTGATATTCGTAACGTTGATTCTCGCGATTTTTGCGTCTTTTCCGTCATAAATTGTGATGCGTGGTTCACCTCTTACATAGACCGAGTTTGCGTGTGACGGCTCGATGAGTGCTAAGCCGCCTTTCTTGAGATGCTTGGAAAAGTTCCGAATGGTTCTCTCTAGGTTTGAATAGGTCTTTGCGTAGCCGATCGAACTGAGCAGGCATGTGATGACGTCAAATTGTTTCCCGAGCTTCAAAGTTTTCATGTCTGCCTCTTTAAAGGTAACCCCTTTTGCATTTTTTCTTGCAATTTTGAGCATAGCCTTGCTGACGTCAACGCCAGTGCATGAAAAATCGTCTTTCAGATGTTTAAGGTGAAGCCCAGTGCCGCATGCGACATCAAGAAGGGTGTTTCCCCCTGTTTCTAAGTATTTTATTATTAGGTTCTGTGTACGAACGGCCTCGTCTAAATAATCCCTGAATGAATAAACCCTGTCGTAGTATTTTGCTAGCTTGTCGTGCAACAGTTGTTTGCTCATGGTTAGCATTATGGCGTTTAATGCCTAAAAATTCTGCGCCAAAAATAGCTTCTTGGCAAAGCGACAAGTCGCAGAAGGTTAAGCTTTTGACGTTTTGAATCTAATTAGATTTTTCCACAAAAAATTAGAAGTTTAACATTATTAGTTGGGGCTGCCTGTGAACAAGAAATCACTCATAGCAGCAGCTTTCATCTCAGTAATGTATTCAAATCCTGCTTGAATCAATTTTCAAGGTTCGCATTCACAGAAAAGACAGCAGAGTATTTTTACCAGTCTAACGTTAAGTGTATGCACCAGCTATGAACGATTTAGAAATAGCCAAAACCCAGCTTCACCGAAAAAAATTAACCCTCGCAATAGTGAAAAACGGCGAGGTGCTGTTTGAAACGCACTCTCACAGAATCTCGGGTTTTCTAGGCGCCATCGAAAAACTCGGCACCATCCTTGAAGGCGCCGCGGTCGCCGACAGGATAGCTGGAAAAGCCATCGCCCTCCTGTGCGTTTACGCCAAGATAAACGATGTTTATGCGGGGGTCCTCAGCGAAAAAGCCAAAGCAGTGTTCGAAGAAAACGGAATCCGCCATGAATGGAAGGAATTGGTGGATAACATTCTTAACTTCAACAAAAGCCGAGTATGCCCATTCGAAAAGGCAGCGGCTGAAATATCCGACCCGAAAGACGCTTACAAGGCATTTAAGGCGTTACAGGAATCCTTACAGGCTTACAAGTGAAAACATGCGGCGCAGTCTGCACGAACTGTTTATATCACAGTACGTTCAAGAACTAACGTATTATTAAGGAGTATGAGCGGAATGGGTAATAAACCATTTCATGTAACTGACGCGGACTTCGATGAAACACTCAAAAACAACAAAGTGGCTCTGATAGACTTCTGGGCTGCATGGTGTGGTCCATGCATAGCTTTAGCGCCCACAATTGAAGAATTAGCCAAGGAATACTCTGGGAAAGTGCTTGTTGGCAAACTTGATGTTGACGAAAACCCTAAAACTGCCGAATGCTTTCAAGTTTTTAGCATACCGACACTAATCGTGTTCAAGAATGGCTGTGAGGTTGACAGGCTAGTCGGTCTCTGCGCCAAAAATAGAATAGAAGGCATACTGCAGAAACATCTGTGAATGATAGGCGTCAGCTTCTCGTTTTATCGTACATTTTTTCCAGCGTCCACCTGATGCTGGACTTAAGCTCTCTCAGGCGCTCCTCATCCACGTTTCTAATCACTATCTCGCGGAGTAAGTCACCTTCGCGGACGATATTGTAAGCAAACATTTTGTCAGGCGTCAGTTGCCCCATTCTCACAAGTTCATTGTCTTTTTCCTGCATCTTCACCAGCACTCTTTCAACCAGAAAATGGCTGAAAGGCGGCGTGTTAACGCTGAATTTCTTGCTTTCGTCTGGCAGAACGTGCAGTGCTTGTTTGTCAACGTAAATTATTGCTAGAGTCTCGTCGTTCATCGTTTTTAGGGGTATGACGTTTTCGGGTTCTGGAGCATGCCGTATGACGGTTTTCTCTTCTTTAGGTGCAATGTGTTCTGTGGGCGGCGCCACTTCTTTAGGTGTTGAGGGCACTTCTTTTATGTCCCCGCGTTTAAATCCTTTTTCAAGCAGAATCGAGTCCACCGTTTCCAGCGTGGCTTGGAGTTCCTTAAGTTCAGAGTTTAATTCTTTAATTCGTTTTTCAAGTTTTTTCTTAAATGTGACAAGGGTTCTCATTTTTTCGGAATCTTGCGACATTCGCTTCACGCGCATTATTTTAGAGGTTGGTGTTTATCAGTCTTAGCTTTTTCGCCGTTCCATGGCAAAAACCTGCTACGCCTCGCTGATTTTCTTAAGTTGACCACGGTACATCTCCACCACTTCAGCGGACATGGTTGCGTCTTCAGCGGCTTTGTCCAGTCTGTATTTGCCCGTGAAACGTGGAAACCGAATCGCCAAGCCGCTGCCCTTGCGTATGGAGTCCATAGCACATGTATGTATGGGGCTTAACGTTATTTCGGCGCCCAGAATTTCCAGAACCACTGCGGGCTCGAACCAAACATCAGCCTCCAACATAGAATGCACCCTTGAATTTTTGCGCGGAATCAAGTGTCTCTGCAACATCTCAGGAATGTTTGCGAGGTCCTTGTCCGTGAAGCCTGTTCCGCACTTGGTAACTGTTTCAAACGTGTCCGTATCTGGGTTATAGGTTGCGAGGAGCAGGGCACCGTATGTTCCTGCGCGTTTTCCTCTGCCGTGGAAAGCGCCTACGACAGCTAGGTCTACGGTGTCTGTCATTTCGCTTTTGTAGTCTCGTTTGTATTTTATCCAGAGCCAGCCGCGGGCTCCAGCTTGGTAAACTGAGTCTTTTCCGATGGCTTTGCAGATTAAGCCTTCGCAGCCGTTTTCTATGGCTTCCTCAAAGAACTCTTCAAGCTTTTTTGCGTTGTTTGCTATTATGTGCTTGGCTGCTTTGACTCGGTCGTTTTCTTTTATGGCTTTTTCCAGCGCCTTCCGCCTGACGGGGTAAGCATCAAGGGTGAGGTCTTCGCCGTCGACGTATAGGGCGTCGAACATGAAAAGCGACACTGGATATTGCTCCATGGCTTCTTCAATGCCGTATTTGCGTCGTCGGTGCATCAGTTCCTGAAAAGGAAGCAGCTCGCTTGTTTCAAGGTCTATGGCGACGCATTCGGCTTCCAGAATGGCTTCTTTGGCTTTCACCTGGTCCTTGACGAGTTCAATAGCGTCTGGGTACTGGCTAGAAATGTCCTCTAAACGTCTAGAGTAGAGAACCACTTGGTTGCCTTTCTTGTGCGCTTGCACGCGTTCGCCGTCGTACTTGTACTCCGCTACGCATTTTCCGTCCAGTTTCTCCAAAATCTCTTCGGGAGACGAAAGCCTCTCCGCCAACATGGGCCTTATCGGCTCGAAAACTACCACCTGAAACTTTTTTATTCCCTCTAAGCCTTTCTCGGCGACTATGTTTGCGACTCTGCCAAGGTCCGAGGAGATGTTGTAGGCGCGTTCTATGAGTTCGCGGGCTTCCTTGCCGCCGCCGTACGCTATCGCCAAAGCGTCTAGAACGGTCATGTCCGCTATGCCTAACCGCAGGTTGCCCGTAACCGTGCGCATAATATACTTCGCTTCTTTCGGCGAGGCATATGCCAGTAGCCCAGCTAAAAGCGCCATTTTTGAACCCACAGCACCAGAACCCGTTTTCTTAGCCATCTTGTCAAGCGTCCCGTACACCTGCAACACCTTTAGGGTTTTCTGTACCCCCAACGTCACTTGTTTCTTCTTTTTCATGACTTCCTCGGCAACCTCACCGATGTCACCAATCGTGGAGAGGAGTTGAAGAAGCTCGATGTCTTCTCTTCCTGAAGCCTGCGCTAGGGCTTTTATGGCGAGTTTTTCCGCCACGCCTATCTCCAAGCCCACGAAGTCGGGGTATATCTTGCCCTGAGTCAAGTAAACAACTTTGGCGATTATGTCCTTAGGCGTGTTTTTTAAGAGGTCAACTAGCAAATCTGTCATTTCTAGCCGTTTTGTGGTGGCTTCGATTTTCTCGTATGCATCCGCTATTACGGCGTAATTCAATGGATTAGCCTCAAAGCATATACAATCAAATGTACGTATTAAAATTTCATTCTAAAACTGGTTGGTTTATACTTTTTAGGAAGCCAGGGTCAAGCCTTTGTTTGAAGCTTACGTTTATTGGGAGGAGATAAGTGTCTCGCACAATTAAGGAAGCGCCCAATCGTCGAGGCTGGTTCTACACAGAAGCTCTATCTGCATTTCAGTCTTTATATAAGGGGGCTATAGTCTCCGAGAGCACAAAAGAGCGAAAACGTCAAATATGAAAAAATAGTGGTGTACAAAAAAAAGAAGCAAAGGTGTTATCTTATGAAATCGTCAAAAGCCCAATAGTGCTCTTCTTCTTGCCTAACTATTTCTTCAAACATGCGCCGTGTAGTTGTGTCTCCACGCTTCAACGCTTCAGCAATAATCTGCCTGTAAAGCACTATGGCGATGTTTTCAGCTTCGTGGTCTAGCTTCACGAAGTCATCAGTTGTCTCGCCGACCTGCGGAACCGGGTCTGGACTAACTGTGCATTCGCCTTCAAGCAGGTAAATCCTTTCGCTGATCTTTTCAAGATGCTCCATTTCCACCAGAAAAGTAGTTTTCAACAGTTCGCTGACAACTTTGGCTTTGTTAGCTTCAGTGACAACTTCAAGTGGCGAAATCTTTTCTCGCAAGGCCAGCAAACTGGCTTTCTCATGCTGGTTCGTGTATTGTATTATCGCCGAGATTTCAGCCGCAACAGCCCTGTTCAGCAAGGCGAAATAGTCGTCTGTGAATATCTTACGCCATTCAGATAGAGGCGATTCAGTTCCTTCTGCCTCGTCTTTCATGTTTACGTATTCTTGGAACTTGAATAGATGTTGCTCTTCCTCAGAATAGATCTTTTCAAACAATTTACGAGTTGCCCGATCTCCAATGTTTCTGGCAGCCTGGATAATCTTGCGGTACAGCACAAGTGCCTCTTCTTCAGCTTTCACGCCGAGCTTTGCGAACTCACTTAAACTATTCCCTATGATCGGTTTATCCGATGTTGTCGTCGCCGACCCACCAAGATAGTAAATCCGTTCCATTATATCTGCAGCATGCTTCATTTCTTGGATTGCAATTTCCTTCAGGAACTTCCCCACAGCCTCGTACGTGGTCTTATCGAGGAGAATGTTCTCGGGAATTACTTTGCGGATTAGCTTTTCCATCTTTGTGTGCTGCAGCATGTACTGAATCGAAACCTGGATTTCTCGTGAAACCGCTTGATTCAACAAACTAATATAATCAGATGTCGCTTGGACAGCCATAAATAATCACATCTTTTAGCTATGAAAACAGTAATCAGTAGAATATAAAAAGGTTCTTTTATCCTTTCCCTCCGAAATTTTATGGGAGCGAAAAAAACCTTTGAAAACGCAATTCAGTTCACTATAGGCAGAACCGCAACACTACATTTCCCCATGGAAAAAGAGAAAAATGGGAGATGGATAAGGCTCTACAGCGCTTTATTTCTTCTTTGCAGCCTTTTTCTTCTTTCCTTTGGCAGCTTTAGGCACGATATTGACCTCGAAACTATAATTATCTTCAATTTGTATTTAAAATTTACTAAAGCCATAGCTTCGCGACGCCCCTCCACAAAGTCATGTGGAAACGGTTCTTAATGGCAAAACAGGCGCTTTTTGCTCTAATTAGGCGAAAAAGACACAAAAACAGTCATTTGGAAATTTAACTTGGATCTATTGTTCTATTCGAAGTTATTAGCGAGACGGGTTATTTGGATAGTCGTTTCTTCATTTAAGATGTTTGAGCTCAATTGCGCTCAGACAAGCGTTCGTTTGAGTAGATACGGTAATGCTTTGGTAACCACAAGTTTTTTATAGGCTGTGTAAAAACTTACACAGCATTGAAAAAAATTTCCGATGATGAAGGTGCTTAAGGTTGAGCGACCTGAGTAAAATTAGCGTTAGAACCAAAACCGTTGCGTCTATCGCTGTATTCTCAGCCCTTTACGGTGTAATACGGCTCGTACCCTTGGGACCTATGATAGGTCTTTCAGCTTATTTCTCAGTTTCGGATAGTCTTGCTCCACTGTATGGCATACTCTTAGGACCTTTTACAGGCGGCATAAGCATAATCATAGGCACAGTCTTAGGTTGGCTGATGGGTAAGCCTGTTAGCTTTTTGGGTTTAGACTTTCTCCCCGCCTTGGTAAACACAGTTGCCATAGGTTTCTTAGTCAAGCGCAAGTGGAAGCCTGTAGTAATACTTAATGTTGTTTTACTCGCGATAAACATTTTAAGCCCATATTCACTGCTACTGGTTGAAATTCCTATAGGCACTGGAGTTTTCTATTTTCCCTTCTTCTGGATGCACATAGCAGCATTAATAGTACTTATTTCGCCATTGCGTTCCAAAGCAATTTCTTGGATCGAAACCCTCAAGTCAACCTACATACCTTGGGGGATAGCAATCTTGGCTTTCATTGGAACAATGATGCAACACCTTACAGGGAATCTCGTTTGGGAGTTCGTAGTAGGTCAACCCATTGGCGGTTTAACCGCTGAAGGTTTTCACGGGCTTTGGACCGGCATTTTCTTCGCTTATCCAGTGGAGCGGTCAGCGTTAATCATTATCACAGTCCTAGTGGGGACACCGTTGGTGAGAATTCTAAAGAAATCTTTGTTTGCAGATAAGAACTCCAACACTGCCTAAGGCAGTTAAGCACTTGGCAGTAGCCCCTTGAATAACATGCTGTCTTGAATGTACTCTTTCCCCGTTTTCAACGCAATCTCAGCTTTTGCTAGTTCGCTTCCCAAATAGGCCGCATGATCAAGTTGTGTGACTAAGCCCAGTTCCACAATTTTGGAGTAAACACTTTCCGCGGTTTTCCCTTTGATTATGTTGAGTGGTTTTTCCATCCGTAGCGTTGTGAAATGTAAGGCAACAATAGTTTCTTCATCGCGGTCTACTGTAATCTTAAAAACGCCTTCCGTATCTAATGTTGTTGACTCGGATTTTTCAGTAACGGTTATCACTTGTACGTCTGCTTCTATCTCCTTATTGTACGGTTCTTCTCGCACCCGCTTGTCTTTCAAAATCAGGAGATCTATGCCAAGGTCTTTTGGAACCGAACCCCTCTTCTTAGCCAGAAACATCATTTTAGACGCAATGACTTCTTCTCTAACGCTTCCTTTCGCTTTGCTGCTTTTCTCGGTGGCCAACAAAATACTTGCACCCACTTCAGACGAAAGCCAAGCCACCAAAGCGTTAACGCCTATTGAATCGGCGTCTACCAACTCAGTAATGTTGGAAACACCCACAAAGAGTGGGACATCTGGGTTTCTGTTTGCGAACTCGCGATAGGCAATCAGGGACTCCAGCACGTTTGATGGGTCAAGAATCAGATCGCCTATGAGCCTTGTCATGCCCAGTGTCCTTGCTTTTTCAATAGTGTCTTCCAAGAAGCTGACGCGTTCTTCAGCTTTCTTAGGGAAATACCCTTCACGCTGATTTGTAGGAATAACGACCACTGCAGTGTCAGAGGCGAATGCCGCTATCTTTTCGATGTTGCCAGCATCCGCGCTTAAAATCATGTCTGCGCCAGCGGAAACAGCCTCTCTGATCTCATCTGGATCAAGCGTATCGATGCTCACAGGCAGGTTTACGACGCTTTTGACAGCTTCAACAGCGCGTTTTGCGTCGGAGGGTCTAGCTTCTCCCGCAACCATGCCAACATCGATAATTTCAGCTCCGACTTTCCCATAGTCCTTCGCCAATCTTTGAATTTCAGAATTCGCCATTAAAGCAGCGTCAACGATTTCAGCCATAACTCGCATTGGAAAATTTTTGCCTATGGCTAATTCTCTGATCAGCATGTTGCCCTTGTTCTTTAACAAGGTATCCCTGTTTTTCTCAACTGCTTCCAGTTCTTGCAGGGCCTTTCGCTGAAGCTCTTCCCTAAGTATGTCACAGGCGGGCGTAACCGTTGAAAGCTTAACTTGGTCTAAAGCGTCTAACACGGTGGGCAGGTCAGCGGCGTATCTTGGACCTTTGAAAGTTGGAATTCCCGTGGTGTCTGCGATAATGGATGTGTTGCCTCGCGTTAGTCCTGGAATTAGTATTACGTCGAAGTCGTGGCGTTTCAGGTTTTCAAGGGCATTAGTGATGCGTTCAGGAGTTAGCAGTGCGGCGACGGGGACTTTTAAAGCGAGAACTTTGGTTTTTACGCGGCTTTCTTGGGCATAATGTTGCACCGCGTTTTCTGCAAGTAGCCCTGTTATTAATAGTACTTTCAAATTTTAGCACCAACTTTTATGTTCACGCCTTTGTTGTTTGCTTTGGCGGTGAAAACTTGGCCGCCAACCCCCCCTCTTAGGAAGGCATGAATCTTTGGTTGCATTTCTTCGGCTTCTTTTTCGTTTTGAAATAGCCCGTAGAATGTTGGTCCCCATGAACTTTGTCCTACTCCATGGGCTCCGAGTTTCTGCATTAACCGTATGCCGTCTGTGGCAGTTGGGCTGGAGTATGTTCCTCCTTGAACCTGGGCGAAGTATTTTCCAACGATTATTTGAATTTGGGTCAAAGCTTCACCGAAGTTTTTGATGTCATGTTCTGCTAAGGACGGGAGAAGCTTCATCATTGTTAGACGGCATGTTCTGCCAACATCTTCAGCGGGCATTGGAGATAGCCTTTTAAACGCTGCAACTTCCTCGTCTTTGGATAGCCCTTTTTTGACGTTTGGGATTGCCACGACGAAGGCCCAGTCTTCTGGGAATGGTTGGTGGAAAATCACTGGTGGGAAGCTCTCTGAGGAGTAAGTGCTGTCTTTTGTGGTTTTTCCTCCGTCAACTACAAATCCGCCTTTTTCGAAAACTGCTGCTCCGATACCTGACCTTCGGGCTCTCCCCATGGCGAGAGCGAGTTCTTGAGCTGATGCTTTTACGTTGAAAAGTTTCGCGAGGGCTGTGGCTACGGCTAGGGCTAATTGTGTTCCAGAGCCTAAGCCTACATGTTCGGGGATTACCTGTTTGACATAGATGTTAGCATTGGCTTTTACGTGATAAGCGTCGAAGAAACGTTTTGCCAGTGATCTTACTTGCTCGCTTTTCTCGCCTGTGACGGATAACCTTTCGGATTGTTGGGCTTCTAAGATGACGTTTGGGTGGTTTATACCTACGCCTAATCCGCCGAAGATTCTTCCCAAGTTACCGTTTAGGTCTATCAGTCCCAAGTGAAGTCTTGCGGGAGTTTTAACGTAGACTTTCACTTTTGGCCCTCCATGAATCGATTCTTTTGGTTAAATCCGTCATGATTTCAGAGTAGCGTGAGTTTGGAGCTACACGATTTACAACGTCGTTGCAGTTCTTAATCATTTCCAGTAGCCTGTGAACGTATTTTCGCTCGTTTTTATCGTTGACTAGAATCTTAACGCGGGTTGCGTGTATGACTGCTTCAATCGTGGCGGATGAAGCGCGGCAATAGACTTTTGGCAGCACTTTTGGCGCTTTAATTAGTTTGACTTGACATAGGGCTTTAGCTCTTTCAACGTCAAAGGAGCTTATGTCAGCTACGGAAACTTCGATGTGTGCCTCTGCCATCCGCAGTTTGGGGGCGTCAACAGTCTCAGCTTTTTCAAACCATTCATGTGGCATTCTGCGTTTTGGGTTAGCTTCTTTGAAAGCGGTGCGGTAATACAGTTCGGGATTGGCGGTCACGTTTATCACTGCGCACCTTTTTAGTTGGAGATTCTTGTATGTCAAGGTTGAAGTGTAAGGTCTAATTGCGATGTATTGTGTTTTTTCTAGGGTCACGCCCATTGGTGCGGCGTTTGGTTGTCCGTCCACGTTATAGGTTGAAACTATGGTCTCCGTAATTATGCCTTTTGAGAAGCCTAAATCGGCCAATTTTGCCATCAAATCAACTCCACGCCTGTGGCTAGAAGACCAGAAGCCATCTTTTTATTTCAACCGAATGTAATTTTTCACACTCGAATAAAAGTTTTGCTCGCCCCCAAATCCCACTTATGAAAGTCCTCAAAGGAACACTGGCTTTGGAAAAAAGAACCAATTCTATCCCAATATCAAAAAGAAAAATGGGATCTGAGGGAAAATCGAGGTTTGCAGTATAAAGTAACCTAACAAGAAAGATTTAACTCAAATACCACCTGCTACTGTTGTCGAAAAGTTAATTATGTTCTTTTTCATAAGCTGGAAGTTTCCCGAGTGCTACGCAAAACAGACTTGATGAACGTTCAAGCAATCCGCGGTTGGAACTTATCTTTTCTTTTTCGGTTTTGAATCAACTTCTAAGTCTTCTCCGCTTAAAAGAACGCGCAACGATTTTACTTCGTCTCGTAGCATGTTAATCTCGCTTTCCAGAGCTTTGGCTTTCGCGTCAGCCATCTTTTTGAGTTCCTCAATCTCAAGTAGCAGGTTTCTTCTTTCAGTTTCTAAGGCTTTGATTAGTTCAATTGTGTTCTTTAAACTGCTCACAAGTGTCCCGTCCGATGCCGTTGAATTTATCGCTGTAGCACTTAAGATTTTTGTAGTCTAAGTAGGTTTTGAAGATTTTTTGCGATTAAGTATCGTAGGGGCTCTCCTAAAAAAATCTGCGGTGCAAACCTTTCTCCGAATCCTCGCCCACTTCGTATAGCTGTTATTTTTTATATAGGAATTGGCAAATAAAACAGTGTGTTCGGCTTTGATGTTGTTGGATTGTGCTTTCGATGAGGAAAACGATATTTAAGAAACTTGAAGCTCAAGGAATCATCGCATATTATAACCGTCTGAGAAAAAACTTGCCACCAAAACTTCCTAAGCGAGTTTTCATCTGGGATGAGACTTTCCGGGAGGGCATAAAGGCCCCCACGGTGTTTTTAACGTACGTGGAGCAAGTTAAACTTGCCAAGTTGATGGATGAAACAGGTATGTCCATAATCAATGTTGGTTTACCCGCCCTCTCCGAAGGCGATAAACACAATGTCAAACGAATCGTTAACGAAACTTTCAAGAACGCAAAGCTTACAGCCTCAGCACAAGCTACGAAAGAAAGCGTGGACGCATGCTTAGAATGCGGCATAAAAGAAATAACAATAGAAACGCCGTTCAACGGGCTTAACCTTCAGTACAGGCTAAAAATGACCAAGGAGCAAGCACTGAAGAAAACCGTTGAAAGCATCGAATACGCACGAAAACACAATGCAAGCGTAAATTTCGTTCTCATGGACGGCGCAAGAACACTGCTTGAAGACATCCTGCAAATCTTTGAAGCTGCAGCCAACGCTGGCGCAAGCAGGTTGGTCGTAGCTGACACCGTTGGCTTTCTTAGGCCGCTTTCAATGCGCTATCTGATGTCCCACATCAGGGACGGCTTATCAGAAACAGTAAAGAAGAAAGTGGAGCTTTCAGTTCACTGCCACAACGACTTTGGCTTGGCAACAGCCAACACTTTAGCGGCAGTAGAAGAAGGCGTAACTTATCTTCACACATGCATCGCAGGCTTCGGAGAACACGCGGGCATAGCGCCTTTCGAAGAGGTTGTCACGGCACTAGAGCTACTCTACAACATAGACACTGGAGTTGACTTGAGAAGGGTTTACAGGCTTTCACAATCAGCTGAAAAAGCCTTCGCGTTGCCCATCCAGTTTCACAAGCCCATAATAGGCGATGTCATATTCGCTCATGAAGTAGATCAGCAGCTGGAAGAGATGCAGGCGCAGCCGTTGCTTTTCGAGCCGTTCCCACCAGAAATTGTTGGACGCAAAACGACCCTCTTCATAGGCAGAAACACGGCACAAACGTTAATCCAACAGCTTCTGGAAAAAGCGGGAATAAGAGCTTCACCCCGCCAGATGGACGAGTTGTTCAGGCGCATAAAAGGTCCTCAGGAAAGCTTGGACAAAGGCGAATCCCAAATGACGTTTTATCAGGTGAAAAAACTCATGAAAGACCTGCAGAAAGGCTACACGATGGAGGATTTCTGGCGTTTGGTTGAACAGATAACTCGGCAAAAGCCCAAACTGCAGGAACCAAACAATAAAACACTAGCCTCAGAAAATAGCGAAAATTAGCTTTCGCCTGCGGAACCTTAAAAGTTCGGCTTCAAACACAGCTGTCGCTTTATTGCTAATATCTCTTCTCGGCGTAAATCTCGAGGATAGTTGTAGATAGGCCCGCGTGGTTTCTCGTTATAGAACGGGCGATTGCAGTTTGGACAGCCGGAAGTAAGGAACGGCTTGCCAGTTTCCACAATCCACGTAAGCATTTCTCTTTCAACGCCATAATCCGTTAAGCAGCCAACACCATCAAAATGCATATCCTCAGAACGAGCGCGTCCATTGACAATTAAGTATCTCGCAAGCTGAACTCGCCTATACACCTCAATCAAAGGCTGGGGCTTCCTTTCCAACGCCGTCCCGCGAACTGGCGTGAAAGCAAAAAGAGCCGGCAAAATACCCATATCAACGCATCTTTGGATCAAGCTGACTGCGTCATTTTCTGTTTCACCCAACCCAATAATCAAATGTGTACTCACCTTTCCTTTCCCGAAAACTTGGAGCGCTTCGCGCAATTGCGTGAACTGGCTTTCCCAAGTGTAAGGGCCACCTGCGCTTGAGCCTTTAACTTCGTTGAACAGCTTTTCGGTTGCCGCGTCTATGGCGATGCCGATTCTTTCTGCGCCAGCTTCAGCCAGTCTCCGCGTGTTTCCGCTGTTCAGGGGTTGGCATGAAACCGAAACGGGAATGTTAGCAGGCTGCCTTATTGCTGTGACTAAGGCGACAAGATGCGTGAAAACGTCAGGGTAGTTCAGGGCTTGGATGCAAACGCGTCTTATTCTCCCGTGTTCCGCCGAGTTTCCAATTCTTTTGAGGACGTTCTTGGTTGGAAAAGCTGGCCATGTGACTCTGGAGAGCAGTTCTGTCTTGCTGCGGCTGTTTCGGGCTTGGGGGCAAAAACCGCAGTTGGCAGTGCACTTGCCAGTCTTATACGTCATCAGATAAACGGTTGTGGGTTCAGCGTCAAGTTTGCCCTCTAAAAGCCCGAGAACTATGGCGGAGCCTATGGAAACGCGAATTTGCTGCGGCAAATCAGATTCTTCACAACTTGGCACTTCCGCCAACTTTCATCACCGAAGAACTCTAAGTGCTAAGAAATAGTGGAAAGAACAGTATATTAGCTTAGAGCCGCGAATATAGTTAATCTAGAGCTGTCTATGTCTCTGTGTTTCGGATTGCAAGAGACATCTCCAGCTGTCTTGTTCAATCGAGCACACGCCTACTATGAGTGGCAATTATTAAATCATTTCACACATTACTATAATAGGATTGGCTGTTATGGCAATGGACGAGGTGCTTTCCTCACTTTCGAGATTTGTGGACATGAACTCCAATGTTGTTGATGTCCAGTGGGATGGGAGAATGAGTCCAAGGTTACTCGTTAACCCATACTCTGAAAACTACGAAGAAAGGAAGACAGCAGCACACTATTTCTTACTAGCATCATCAGTGCTTGAAGATGGGGTTGTTGGCTTTTCTGAAAATGCCAGGAGCCTTCTCGTCCATCTTCACAAAACATTTAGCAATCGTCTCTTCGAAATTCGCAAGCCTCACCTATTTGAGGAGGAGATTATAAAATGCGGATTTTACCATAATTTGGGTCCTTATAGGGAAGTGATACCTGAAGTTTTGACCCGCGTCAACAGGTTTGTTGGGAATAAAGCGGAGAAAAACCTCATAAAATATTCTCAGAGGTTTAGCAAGCCGGAGGATTTGGCGGAAGATCTCGCTCAAAACATCGAGGTAACGAACGTGCCACACAAAGACGAAGCGTGGATATACATGAGGTGGATGGTACGCCCTAGACCCGACTTGGAACTTTTCAGTCATTTTTCACCAGAAAACCTCTACGTCCCTCTAACCAGAGAAAATGCTAATGTTGCGGCGAGCTTAGGCTTGATAAACTCAGCTGCGCCCTATCTGTGGAAAGACAAGAACGCAGCAATGAAAGCTCGCAAACGACTCACGGACTTCGCTAAACAGCTATTCCCAAAAGACCCCGCAAAGGTCGATTATCCCTTTTTCTTGCTTGGCAGGTGGCTCAGGCAAAAAAACTTGAACAGGAATACGTTGAAAGAGGCACTGCAGTTCTTTGACCACATGCATAAGGTGACTGGACAGCCACATGCCTACTACCAAAAAATGAGCCGCTACAAGAGCGGCTGGGAGAAGAAGACCGCAAGAACACTTTCGAAAATGAAAATTCCCTACGGCTACGAAACAATCAGTTTCCCGCTGCCCGGTGACACGTATACGCCAGATTTCATTCTCGACAAATCAATTCAGGGAAGAAAGATTATTTTGGAACCCCACTACGAAATGAGCCGAAAACAAGCCGCTAAATACTCACTTTTCAAACGAACTTATGGACATGAATTCCTCCTGATACTGCTACTAAAAAATGACCTCATCCCATACTATCATGAACGCAAAATACTTGCTGATGATGTGTGCGATGATGTCTGGCCGATTGAATTCGTTGATTTGCTCGCAGAAAAAATTAGGACGGGAACTTACGGTCAGTAGACGCCAGAAGCAAATTGATAACTCTAAGTTACGGCTGGTTACGGGCTGTGCCCTTGCACGGGGCTGAACTGATGTGCGATTTTTTGCTATAGCCCCCCTTTATATAGAAACTTTAAATAGCTCTGAGAGAAGCGCCGTGGATAAACCCCTCTATAGGTTTCTGCAATGATTGGCTAATAAGCTCCAAATATGCTGGCTCCGTAGTTATGCGAAAAAGCGAGAGCTTGATTAACAAGAAACGCCCATTTAATTACAAGGTGTTTGCGCCGTGCCTCCAGCAGTAGTCAAAAGTGTTAAAGACCTGATTTTCTGGCAGTACGCAAAAATAATCGCTGCCTCAGCAGGCATCGGAAAAAAGGACTACCGCTTCGTCATGACCAAGTTCAAGCAGCTTAGGCAGGGCGAGATTTTCTGGAACGAAATCAGAGAATACGTCAAAGAGAAAGAACACCCCGGTGAATGCATATTCTGCGGCGCCACAGCAAACCTCACACTGGAACACCTATTGCCTCGAAGCCACAACGGACCTGACGTTGAAAAGAACCTTGTCTGGATATGTAAAAGCTGTAACTCCTCAAAAGGCTCAAGAAGACTCTACGAGCACTTCGCCATCCAAGGCGGCGTAGAAGCCGCCAAATATGACGTGCCCCGCATAGCAGAAGGTAAATACCTGAAACTTGCGTTTGAAACTCTCGAAGAAAAGAACCTCTTAGAAACCAGCGCGTCAGAACTAAGCGGAACAATCTGTCCAAGATGTGACATGAAACCGCTCTGCGTGGAACAGGGAACAGAAGGCAAGCTTTCACCCTTCTGCATAGACGGCATGCTAACACTATGCTTTAGCGGCGGCTAGGTTGGTCTCAAAATAAAAGAATATTCAAATTATTTAGCGAATTGTCAGAAAAAATCATGGTTTTTAGAAAATGGGAAAAATCAGGAGTAAAAGAGTTCCGAAAGTCTATTGCATATTTGCAGTTAACAAATTTATTATCTTCTTTTGAATATCGGGGTGGTATTCTTCGTATAAAGTGCCAGTTCGGACAACGTATTTATCGTCAATCTTTCCAATATATTCGTCACCTTTCCATACCCACTTGACCTTTATGCATGCTTCTCCTACCTTCGATATTCGAGTCAATTTATCGTCAACAACTATCCCAATTGCCTTTATGGTCAATCCTTCATTAGGCGGATATTTCTTAATGTATATTATGTCACCAATTTTGATGTGTGCCATTATTCTGTGCAATGTTGGTGCATTTTCCTCTTCCCAGCCTACACAAGCAACCTTTTTCTTTAAGAAAACATTTGTCACATCTTCGCCATAGTAAGCGCCTATTCCAAAAATCGCCATTTTTCTGTCACCTCACTATTCTGATTAGTTCTTTCGGTTCAGCTATTATGTTTTTTCGGTTTTGGCTATTCTTGCTGTATTCTAAACCAATCTTTAATGAGTAACTTTAACCTAAGAATGTCATCATCACTCAATTCACAGCTATGTGCAATTACATTCCTTATTTTATTAAATTGACTAAGAGTATTTCGTACTGATTTTTGACTTCTAAGTATTTTTGCAAAATCATCCCAATTCGAACAGAATATATCAATTAATTCCCCAAAATTGGTGTAGGCTAAATTATCTTTTGACCTAATTGACATAGCGGTATCTCTTTCTTCTTTCTGCAATTTTCTAACATTTTCTCTTATTCCAAAAGGGACTCTCTTATCCCACCAGTCTATCCCATATTTTTCAGTTAAAACATCTGTTATCAATTTACGTACACTATTTTCCAAACTGAAATAAAGTACGTAGAAATCAGCCATTTTTTGGGCTTTATTAAAAATTTCACGGTCAAAAAGGTCACTATTTATTATCTCATCTTTTTCTATATGCTTACCTTTTCCAATAGCTGGAAGATGTTCCAAAACTGCTGGCGTTTTTACATCCATTCCAAAACATTTCTGGACATCAATGGGTTCAAAACCTCTTTTTTCAACCAGATAAAGTGCTCGTTGATTGCGTAAATCCATTGGGCTAATTGGGAAATTCAAACGTTTACCTAAATTTCGTACTATTTCCCAGATTCTGGTATGCTTCAAGTCAAAAAGGTTGTCATCTGCTTTAGGTAGCAACTTGAGCCAATCAAGCAAATATTGAACCAAAGGGTCATCGTAGAAAATTTGAAAATTTCGTGTGACCCATTTACGCCTTCCTATTTTCTCTCTATGTCGAAGCACTCTCATATCCCTCACAAGAAAAGCGTTTTTTCTTTTTGCTTCTTTATTTTCAAAATCAAAATTGCGTTTTTTAAGTGTTAGAACTTCATCTCGATAACCTCCTGTCAGAAAAAAGGTTGCAATAATAGCTTTATCACGCATCCTGAAGTAAGCCACTGTTTTATTCTTAAACCCCTTATGCGGAGTTTTATCACATTCTTTAATCAAGTCTTCTAGAAAATCGTCACCTAAGTATTCACGAATATCTCTGGTCTTAGGCATAACTATCTCATTATGATTGATTTTGCATGATAAGTAATTTTTGGTTGGTTTATTTCATTAGTTTGAGCATGGCTTTCTCTACTTCAAGGTCTAAAGGGCTTAATTCTGCTCTCTTTGTGCCTGAAAGTCTATGTCGAAAAAGCGTAGCTAAAGTTCTCTTTTTCAGGGTAGTTTTTAATTAATTTCGGCAGATTTAACCTTTGATTCTTAGTTCTGCGCGTATTTTTCGTTTAAGATTTGGGCTTCACAAATGCTTTATTCAAAAAAGGCAGTATTCAGAATCAGAGCGTGCGCGAATGCGAAGGTCCAAACTTGAACTTTACGAAGACATTCTAACGGCGTTAGCTGATAAACCCTTGACCGTTGACGCCGTCGCTTACGCTTGCAACATGGACTGCATTGCTATTCGCCAACGGCTCAACTTTCTAGCGGTAAACGGCATGGTAGAAGAAAGGAACTACAA
>Ga0315551_10000565_pt1 | contig 29470 bp, 22 predicted proteins | sample SalMarSW160290MG_FD_203678 | JGI IMG/M metagenome (GOLD analysis project Ga0315551, IMG submission 203678) | Salt marsh sediment microbial communities from the Plum Island Ecosystem LTER, Massachusetts, United States - Salt Marsh Sediment SW1602-90 ...
TCCGACAATGGCTCGTATTGCAGCGGCAGCTCACTAATGCAGGCGCCGGATTCGGCTATAAGCTCAAATAGCTTTTTGTTCTCAGGCGGAAAGATGTTGCCTAATCCGCAACCCTGCACCGCTATTGTGCGTCCATTCGCTGATAGCGCACCCTGGTGCGCAGCAGTATCTATGCCGCGAGCCATCCCGGAGCAAATGGTAAAGCCGGCAGAAGCCAGGAAATGAGCGAATCGAGATGATTGCTCCTGGCCATACAAACTACAACGCCGAGAGCCGACTATCGAAATACATAAATTGTCGGCGCGAGTTAAAGTACCTTTTATGTAAAGGACCGGCGGCGGGTCGTAAATCTGCTTTAACACAGGCGGGTAACGCTCATCGGCAAGATGGATTAGCCAGACGCCGAGCTTTTCAGCTAATTCCAATTCAGCTTTAGCGTCGAATTTGTCACGCGTTACGGTAATTCGCTCAGCGGTTTTGAAACCTACTCCATCTATTTTGGCCAGTTCGCTAACCGAAGCACTTAAAGCCCTGTCAACCGAGCCAAAATGTTTGAGCAGCTTTGCAAAAGTTGTTGGCCCGATACCATCGGCCCTGATTAACTTAAGCCACTTTTCAATATCAGCGGAATTTTGCTCGCATTTTGCCATTGTTTAGCTATTGCCAAATAAGAATGTAGCTGGAGTTTATCGAATAACCGCCAGGGGTCAATAAAAAATACTGGAAGAGACCGTTTGAGCCCTTAGCTCGGAGGTTCAAAAAAGTGGGTTCCATTCATTAGCGAAGATAGCATAATCGTAGAAATTTACAATGCTTAACAGGTCATCATAAAGGTTTGCCCGCGGGTCGTATCCCGGGTCGCCCGGCACTTTTAGCCAGGTATCACAAAATACTTCAACATCCGCCCAATCTACAAAACCATCCTCGTTAATGTCAGATGGAGAACCAAGGCCATAACCAAACGGGAAGAGGGGGTCATAAACAGCATCGCCGATATTGATGGGAATCTGGCTCATATCACTCGGCCAGGTGTAGGAAAGTTTGCCGGTAAAATCGTAGTCGCCGAAGAGAACTTCCGCCACTCCATCTCCCTCGGTCCCCGGCAGCCAGGCCGCAACAAAGGCATCCGCATCTGCAATCTCGTCGGTTATAATCATCGGTCGGCCTGAAATCAAAACGATGACATACGGAATCCCGGAATCGCGCACGCGATTGATAGCGCTGATATCATCCGGATTTAGGTGCAAATCACTGTCATCACCAGGCCCCTCTGCATAGGAGTCCATTTCTTCCTTTTCGCCAGCCACTACTATGGCGACGTCGTGCCCAGCCGCCCCGTAGCCATCCTCATTGTAGGTAACACTGCCCGTGCAATGCATTTCAATTCCTTCGAGAATAGTGATACCACTTGTCTCGCTGTCAGAGTACATTCCCTGCCAGTGTATCGTCCAGCCGCCGCATTGTCTTATTAAGCTGTCTGCACTGCTTCCGGCAACGAATATATCTGAGCTTTTATCAATCGGCAGAACGCCTTCGTTTTTCAGCAATACGAGGGATTTCCTCACCGCTTCTCTGGCGACTGCCCTGTGCTCAGCAGAGCCGACTGAAGGTAAAAGGCTTCTATCGGTGTAGGGATGCTCGAACAGGCCCGCTCTGAACTTGACCCTCAGTATCCTTCTTACGGCGTCGTCAATCCTTGACGTTGGGACCTGGCTGGTATTGACGAGGTTTCTCAGAGTGCTGATAAATGAACCCCAGCTCCAAGGCGCCATCGACATATCAATACCGGCATTTATCGCCTGCTTTACATCTCCGATATCCTCCCAGTCGGAAATGACGAAACCGTCAAAGCCGAGCTCGGTCTTGAGCAGGTCTGTTATAAGCCAGCTGTGGTATACACATTCATCCCCGTTCCAACTGCTGTAAGAAGTCATAAATGTCCCCACGTTTGCATCCAGGGCTCTCTGATATGGAGGCAGGTGAACGCCCCTCAGGAATTCCTCAGTGCATTGTGTGTCACCCTGGTCTATCTTGCCATCTGTACCTGTGCCCCAGGTAGTGCCGCCATCGCCGATATAGTGCTTGGCGCAGGCGACAATCTTTTCGCCCTGCATGTTTGCATCTACTCCCTGAAATCCCTGGATGTAAGCAGTGACGATATTATTATGCACTTCCGGGTCCTCAGCGAATCCTTCATAGGTCCTGCCCCAGCGCTCATCGCGCACGACAGCCAGGCAAGGCCCAAAGGTCCAGTCGATTCCCGTAGCCGCTACTTCTTTGGCGGTAACCGTGCCGACCCTTTTCATTAACTCCGGGTCATTGGCGGCGCCAAGGCCGATGTTGTGGGGGAAAACAGTTGCATCACGAACCTTAGCGTGGCCATGGACGGCATCAATCCCATAGATAATGGGAATACCCAGCCGAGTAGACAAAGCCGCCGCCTGAAAACTATCATAGAAACCTGCCCATTCCGTTGCGGTATTATTCCCGCCGGGATCGTCGCCCCCTCCGCTCAAGACAGAGCCTATATAGTAGCTCGCGACGTTTGAGGGAGAAACACTGGACACGCATTGGGTCATCTGCCCGATTTTTTCGTCCAGGGTCATCCGGGCCAGAAGGTCCTCAACTCTGACCTCGACGGGCTGGTTCGGGTCCTTGTATAAGGGCAGTTGTAGTGTAGTTGCGTTTGCTTCTGTTGAAGCTGACGACTCGTTGCTGGATGTATCAACAGCCGTAACAACATAGTAGTAAGTTGTCTCGGCCGCAAGGCCGGTGTCGTTATAGGCGCTCGCCACCACGCCCGAGGCCGCCAGTTCATACGGCCCGCCGGCTGCGGTACTGCCATAAACATTGTAACTCGCCAAATCAGGCTCATTATTGTCAGCCCAATCCAGGCTAATCTGCGAGTCGCTCACAGCCGTAGCAGTGAGATCCGTCGGCGCTGCCGGAGGCACCGAGTCTGGTGGTCCGGTACTTCCGTAAACCTCAAACTCCCAAAGCGAATAACCCCATGCTGTTCCGCGCTGGGTGCCATACATCCGGACATATCTTGCATCTGCACCGCCGAGGTTTATATCATCAATACCGCCGTCGCCTGATGACGTCGAGTACACATCCGTCCAGCTGCTCGCATTATCGGAAACCTGAATTTTATATGCGCTTCCGTAAGCGGCTTCCCAGTTTAACCTAACGGAAGCTACGGTACAACCCGCTCCCAGATCCACGTAAATCCACTGAGGGTCGCTAAATTGACTGGCCCAGCGTGTTGATGTGTTTCCATCCACAGCTTTTTCCGGCCCGTAACTTCCACTTTCATTGGAAGATGAATATGCAGGTTGATTAAGGGCCAGATTTTCTCCCCAGGCGACCGCAATGTCGCCGTTTGTCAAAAATCCTACGACAACAAGGGCAATAGCTGCGATTAGGGTTAGTTTTTTCTTCAATGTGTTCAATTTTTTGCACTCCTAAAAGTAATTATATACATTTTCTTCTCATTTGTCAAGATGCAATATATCGTGGGTAATTTGTCCATAAGCCATCCCTTTCAGGAGATGGCGAGGGCTTCGACTGAGCTCGGCCGAATGTCCCCGTCGAACCATAAGTCAAATCCCTGCAATAAGTAAAGTGCCTAAAGTTATGGATTATTTTTCACTTTAGCTCACTTTAGGCACTTGATGGTTTTCGCGAGGACAGATGTTGAACAAGGAACGTTAAATTAACGTAGTATAAGCTGATCCGGAGGGGAAATTGTGCCTAAAAGACGCAGCTTTATAAGGTGAGCTAATTTTGTGTTCAGTTCTACTGAATGGTGGTGGGATTTCAAAATAAAATGACATTAAAAGCCTTATTTATAACGCTTTTATAAGAAACACCTTATATTCGTCCAATTTCGCGGCAAAAGCGGTGCTTGTTTCAGGCAGTATTGACTTTGAGGCCTTTATCTTATACAATACATTTTTTATGGTAAAATCAATCAAAACAACTCGGAAGAAACGGGCCAAAAAGGCCCCCTCTAAGATTGCCAGGGTCAGGACCAAAAAGGCGTTTAGGAACTACGACCAGGCAATAAGCTATCTATTTGAGAAGACCGACTACGAAAAGCAGGAGCATCTGCGCTATAATGTCAGCACTTTCAACCTCAAGAGGATGGAGAAGCTGCTTTCGCTGTTAGGCAATCCACACAAAAAGTTTAATACAGCTCATATAGCCGGTACAAAAGGTAAAGGCAGTACAGCCACAATGCTGGCCAAGATGCTCGAGGCGAATGACTACAAGGTCGGGTTATACACCTCTCCGCATGTGGTAAGCCTGCACGAGCGGATTGCGGTCAATTCAAAAATGATTCAAGAATCACAGATGCACGGCTTGCTGAATCGTATTTACGCTCCGGTTGAGCAAATGTCAAAGACCGACCCCCCTACTTTTTTCGAGACTATGACTGCTCTGGCATTTATGCATTTCGTCGATACGAAAGTCGATATTGGTGTGATTGAAACCGGCATGGGCGGCAGGTTGGACAGCACTAATGTTATCTGGCCCAAGGTTGTCGGTATAACCAGCTTGAGTATCGACCATCAGAATCAGCTTGGGGATACAATTGACAAAATTGCCAAGGAAAAGGCCGGAATTTTCAAGCGTGGTGTGCCGGCTGTTACAGTTCAGCAAGAGCCGGAGGCGATGGTCGTTTTAAAATCACATGCCACTGCTGTCAAGGCGCCATTGAGTGTAACGGGTGACGATATTGATTTTTCGCATCGGTTTGAGACGTCACCGGAGCATGGCCCGCATACGAGAATCTGCCTGACAACACCAACGAGTAAATTTGAGCATCTACGAGTGCCATTACACGGCAGACATCAGGCAATCAACTGTGGTTTGGCTCTGGCTATGTTGGATAAACTCAAAGCCAGCGGCTACGAAATAGACAATGGAAAAGCGACTAATGGACTTGGTAAGGTATCATTGTCCGGCCGAATGGAAATAATTTGTGATTACCCAAGAATTATGATAGACGCTGCTCACAATGCCGCAAGCATCAATGCCTTGATACACGCAATAGGTCAACATGTTCCTTACGATTCTATGGTAGTAATATTCGGGTGTAACAAAGATAAAGACGTCAGAGGTATGCTGCATAAGTTGCAATATGGGGCTGACAAGGTGGTCTTTACACGCAGCAACTCTCCGAAGGCGATGTCCCCACAGGATTTGTCTGATATGTACACGGAGATGTGCGGCAAGATGTGCCAGGCAACCAACAGCTTAGGCGAGGCATTGCAAATTGCGAAAAGCGCCGTCAGTAAAGGGGACCTGATTTGTATTACCGGCAGTTTTTATCTTATTGGCCAGGCCAAGATACGTTTTCAGCCAAACCAGCCGGTTCTAACAGCGTAGCGCCGTAAGGTGTCCTGCGGACTTCCAATTAACGACCATCTCCAAACATTAACATCATTCAAAAACAACCAGAAATCTCCTTTTCAGCGAACCAAAACCTTGACTTAACTCAAAGAGACAGCTTTGAGATAGTTTCTCAATATTTGTTATTGACTATTTTAAATCCTGCCTTTCTAATCTTTATTTTATGTAGCTTCCTCAACACATTATTATAAACAAACATGTTCAATGTCGTAAAAAGGGGTTCAGATGGCACAAGAGAAAAAATATATTGCAGTTGACCTCGGTGCTGAGAGCGGCAGAGTAATGCTCGGTTCGGTTTCGGACCCGCCGCCCCGACCTGCGTCGGAAGACGCAGGGGCAGGCAGGAAACTTACCCTTGAGGAAATTCACCGTTTCGATAATGGGCCGATTGAAGAGAATAGCTCTCGTCTCGGCGAAGGCGATGCCGAGACCCCAGAAGGAATAAAGACGCCGAGCCGTAGCCGGACGCTACGCTGGGATTTTAACCGGCTGCTATCCGAGGTTAAAACGGGAATAAGTGCGGCGGTAAAAGCTGCAGTGGACTCAGCCATCCCTGACGGGAGTACTCAAATCCGGGGTATCGGCGTAGATAGCTGGGGAGTTGATTTTGGCCTAATAGATGCCGATGGCAAATTGGTTGAGAATCCTTATCACTATCGCGACGGCCGGACTAACGGGATGATGGAAAAGGCGTTTGAAATAATGAGTAAACCCCGTGAGACAGACCTGAATAAACAGAGTTGCAAGACCTCAGATGAGAGTAATATCTCACGGGGTAAACGCGAAATTTATGAGAATACCGGCCTGCAATTTATGCAGTTAAACAGCATTTACCAGCTTCTTGCGATGCGCTTGACTAATTCGACAGCACTTGCCAAAGCAAAGAACCTGATTTTTATGGCGGATTTGTTCAGCTATCATTTATGCGGCAAGGTTTTTGCGGAATATACGCTTGCAAGTACGTCACAATTTATGGATATGAAGACAGGTCAATGGTCAAAAGAAGTTTTAGATAGATTATCTTTGCCAATTGATATTATGCCCAAAATAGTTCAGCCGGGGACGGTTGTGGGCCAGTTGGCGGCGAAGGTTGGAAATGAAATCGGCTTTGGGCCTATCGCAGTTATCGCAGTCGGCTCGCACGACACAGCTTCTGCGGTGGCTGCGGTGCCGGCTGATGGCGGCGGGAATTGGGCATATTTGTCATCGGGGACGTGGAGTTTGATGGGCGTTGAAGTGCCGAAGGCGATTGTAAATGATAAAACATTTGAATATGAGTTTACAAACGAGGGAGGAGTTGAAAGTACGATTCGGCTTTTGAGAAACATAATGGGACTATGGCTGATGCAGGAATGTAAAAGACAATGGCAGCATGAGGGGATTGATTTGTCATACCCGGAACTGTCAGCGATGGCGGAAAAAGCCGAACCTTTTGCCGGTTACATTAATGTTGATAATAGCACATTTCTGGCACCCGGTGACATGCCGAAAAGAATAAATGACCAACTGGTCGAAACAGGTCAGAAAGCAACCGACGATAAAGGTCAGATGATAAGAACCATACTTGAAAGCCTGGCATTCAAATACCGCTCTGTGATGGAAGCAATCGAGGATATTACGGGAAAGGATATTGAGGTGCTGCATATTGTCGGCGGCGGGATACAAAATGAGCTGCTCTGTCAGTTTACAGCTAACGCCACCGGGAAAAAGGTGATTACCGGACCTATTGAGGCGACGGCCAGCGGCAATATCCTTATGCAGGCCAAGGCGACGGGGCAGATAAAATCACTGGCAGAGCTTAGAGAGATTGTCCACAATTCATTTGAGTTAAAAGAGTATCAACCACAAGAGACGTCGTTTTGGGAAGAAGAGTACAAAAAAGTACGGAGTAAAAGTTTCCGTTCTCCGTAGTAAATACTACGAAGGATGAAGAGGAAAAAGCGGTTTGGTTAAAGAGCTTGAACGCAAACTGGATAGCTTCGATTCCGCAGAGAGAAAAGAATCCCTGTTAGCACTGTGCGCAAAGATTAAGGCGGGTGACATCGATTTGCCGCAGCCGGGAAGAAAAGTCAATTTGCACTGTCATACTTTTTTCTCCTATAACACTTACGGTTATTCTCCGAGCAAATTTGCCTGGTTAGCTCGCAAGGCAGGATTAGCTGTTGCCGGCGTGGTGGATTTCGATGTGTTAGATGCGCTGGAAGAATTCCTTGAGACAGCCAGGATGTTAGGCCAGAAAGCGTGTGCAGGATTAGAGACGCGGGTTTTTGTACCGGAATTTTCCGATATGGTAATTAACTCACCGGGTGAGCCGGGTATCTCCTACTATATGGGGATAGGATTTCCCAGTGCTAAGCTTGAGGGTGAGCAGGAGAAGTTTTTATTAAATCTTCGTGAAACTGCACAGCAGCGAAACCGGGACTTAATAGAGCGGGTAAATAAATACCTTCGGCCTGTAGAATTAGATTATGAGCATGATGTGCTGGTTCTGACGCCTTCGGGCAATCCGACCGAGCGGCATATATGTCTTGCATACGCCCGTAAGGCCAAAGAAAAATTTAGTAACAATAGTACTCTTTCTAAGTTTTGGTCGGAGAAGCTGGGTGTGAAGGTCAAGGAGTCACAATTGCCTGAGGGCAGAGACCTGCTGAATGCGATTAGAGCCAAGACTATGAAGCGTGGAGGCGTCGGTTATATGATGCCGGATAAAGGCTCGTTCCCGTTGATGGCTGATACCAACCGATTCGTTTTGGCAGCTGGAGGTATCCCTGTTGCAACCTGGCTCGATGGCACCAGCGAAGGTGAAAAGCATATTGAAGAGCTGTTGGAAATTGCTATGAGTACGGGAGCAGCAGCTATCAATATTATCCCTGACCGTAATTATACAGTGGGCGCCAAAGGCGAAAAATTAGAGAATCTCTATCGGGTAGTAGAATTGGCTGAAAAGCTACATTTGCCCATTGTTGTGGGGACGGAGATGAATAGCCCGGGGCAAAAATTCGTGGACGACTTTGATAATGAGGAACTGGCGCCATTAGTCCCGACATTTCTGAAAGGTGCGCATATTGTTTATGCACATTCGGTGCTGCAACAAAGAGCTGGATTAGGATATACCAGTGAATGGGCAAAGAAAAATTTCGAAAGCGTGGCAGAGAAAAACGAATTCTTCAAGAGGCTTGGAAGCACGCTTGAGCCGGAACAGGAAGAAAAACTTAGTGGTTTAAGTAAGGATTCAACTGCTGAGGAAATAATAGAAAAAGTGGCCTCTTAGACGAAGGACAAAGGACGGTAATGGCGAAATCGCCGGAAACACAATATGCGGTACAGTTGGTTGGGCCTGATAAATTGGTCCTGAATAAAACCAGGGAGATTTTCAGGCCCGGTCGGCACCAGATTCTCTGTAAAGTTGAAGCGGTCGGGCTGTGCTTTTCTGACCTTAAACTGCTCAAGCAATTTTCCAGCCATGTTCGTAAAAGTGAAATAGTTTCCGGCATTGAGCCGGAAGTGCTCAAAGAGATACCGAGCTATGTTCCCGGCCCAAAGCCGACGGTGCCGGGACACGAAGCTGTTGTCAGGATTGAAGCGGTCGGGGCTGGCGTGGAAAACTATAAGCCCGGCGAACGTTACCTTGTGCAAACCGACTACCGATGGCTGCGCACAGCCAAGTCTAATGCCGCCTTCGGATACAACTTTGAAGGAGCTCTTCAGGAATATGTGCTGATGGATGAAAGGGTCATCACATCACCTGAGGGTGAATCAATGCTCATAGCTGTCGGTGAGAATCTGCCTGCTTCAGCAATCGCTTTGGTCGAGCCCTGGGCGTGCGTCGAGGATGCCTATGCGTCCAAAGAGCGCACGCGTATAAAAGCCGACGGGCAGATGCTTATTGTTGCGGATACAGCGGTAGCCGAAGATACTTTACTAAATCTGCTGAACCGCTATGGTAAGCCGGTTCGAATAACATGGGCTTCTCCGTATGAACCACCACCGAAGCTTGCAGATGAAATACAAAAAGTTTCAAGTGTGTCGGAGCTTGCCGATGTCAGCTTTGACAATGTAATTTATTTCGGCTCCGAGCCGACTACTGTCGAGGCGATATTTGCAAAGGTGGCTGCAAACGGTTTATTGAATATCGTTCTCTGTGGCGGCAGGTTCGGCAGGGATATTGCTACTCCAGTCGGCCGGGTTCACTACGGCGGCATTCGTATCGTTGGCACTTTTGGTTCGGACCCGGCTGAGTCTATGGAAATAATCCCTGTTAACGGTGAGATTCGTCCCGGTGACAGGATTAATGTTATCGGGGCAGCCGGGCCTATGGGTACGATGCATGTGATACGAAATATCTGCCAGGGCGTCGAGGGTGCTCGTCACGGCGGAGCGTACCGCAGCCGGGTGAGCGTCTTTGCGGGGGACATAGATGATGACAGATTAACTGCGCTAACAAAAATCGCAGAACCATTAGCCAAGAAAAATGGCGTTGAATATAGAACATATAATCCAAGTAAAGCGGAAATACCGCCGGAAATCGACTACACGATTTTGATGGCGCCGATTCCTGATTTGGTTGCGGCCTCGGTTCACAACTGTCGTAGGCGGGGTATCATAAATATTTTTGCCGGCATACCAGCGACGGTTACAGGGAATATCGACCTGGATACCTATATAGAAAAGCAGTTATATTTTGTTGGAACGAGCGGGTCAACTTTGGATGATATGAAACGAATGCTGGCGAAGGTAGAATCCGGCAAGCTCGATACCAATGTATCTGTAGCGGCTGTTTGCGGGCTTGATGCGGCAGCAGAAGGTATTCGTGCGGTTGAAAATCGGTCGGTAGCAGGTAAGGTTATAGTTTATCCGGCTTGCCGCGGTCTGGGGCTGGTACGGCTGGAGGAATTAAACGAAAAAATACCGGAAGTTGCTGAGTGCCTCGATAATGGCCTGTGGACTAAGCAAGCCGAAAATACTCTTTCGGAAGTGTACAAAAATTCGTAGAATATGGCGGATATGAAATCATTACTAACAAATATACCTGATTGCAAGAGAGGATATTACTGTGCCTGATGTTGATACCTCAAAAAAAGAAAAGCAGTATTATGAAAATGTTCCGATGAAGACCGAGGGCTTTTTCCTCAAAGGAGCAAACGCCCTTGACTGGGGGATGAAAAATCGCCTGTCACGGATATTTAATCCCGAAACTGGCCGGACGATAATGTTTGCTATTGACCACGGTTATTTTCAGGGGCCGACTACGGGACTGGAGCGTATTGACCTGACAATTGTACCGTTGATGCAGTACGCCGACGCTATAATGCTCACTCGGGGAATCCTGCGTACGTGCGTGCCTCCCACATTGACCAAACCGATTGTGATGCGGTGCAGCGGCGGGCCCAGCATACTCAAGGAGCTTTCCAACGAGGAGTTAGCAATCGATATCGAGGATGTTATCCGTATGAACGTGGCGGCGATAACACTACAGGTATTTATTGGCGGCGAATTCGAAACCCGCTCGATTCATAATATGACCCGGCTGGTGGATATGGGCATGCGATATGGTATTCCCACGATGGCGGTAACGGCGGTCGGCAAAGATATGGTCAGAGACGCCAGGTATTTCCGCCTGGCCTGTCGTATGTGCGCCGAGCTTGGGGCCAATATTATCAAGACGTATTACATTCCCGATGGTTTTGAGACGGTTACCGCATCGTGTCCGGTGCCGATTGTGATGGCCGGCGGCAAGAAAATACCGGAGCTTGATGCGCTGACGATGGCCTACAATGCCGTTCAGCAAGGTGCTGCGGGAGTTGATATGGGCCGAAATATATTCCAGAGCGACGCTCCCAAAACCATGATGCAGGCGATTCGCAAGATAGTGCACGAAAATTTAAAACCGAAAGAGGCTTTAGAATTATACAAGACCCTAAAAGCAGAGGAGCAAAAAGCCAAGTAATGAACGAAAAATCACTCCTTCTGAAAGACAAAGTTGCACTGATAAGCGGTGCAGCCGGCGCTATTGGCTATGCAGTTGCGCAAGCGCTGCTGGAAAACGGCTGCAGCGTAGCAGTGAGCGACCTGCCCGGCCAAAGACTCGATGATTTCACAGCGGATTTGAAAAAACAAGCAGCCGGGATGGTAATCGGCATAGAGCTTGATGTTACCGACAAAGACTCCGTAACAAGCGGTTTTCAGTCGGTCATCGATACCTGGGGCAAAATTAACATCGTCGTGATAAACGCCGGCATCGCATTAGTCTCAACTTTAATAGAGATGGATATCGAAGAGTTTCGCAAGCTGGAAAGGGTAAATGTGGAAGGGACGCTCCTGACACTCGCCGAAGCAGGTCGGCAATTTATTAAACAGGCAGCAGGAGGAGACATCATCATTATGTCCAGTAAGAATGTTCCGTCTCCGAGCGCCGGCTTCGGGGCCTACAGTGCCACCAAAGCCGCCTGTCATCAATTGGGACGAATTGCCAGCCTTGAATTTGCTCAGTACGATGTTCGCGTGAATATGGTCGCACCTGACGCAGTATTCTCGGAAGGCAAATACAAATCGGGCCTGTGGGAAACCGTTGGCGCCGACCGAATGAAAGCCAGAGGACTCGATGAAAAGGGTTTGCGGGAGTATTATCGCAATAGAAATTTGCTCAAGGCAAGCGTTACCGGCCGGGACGTGGCAAATGCGGTTCTGTTTTTTGCTACACGTCAAACACCTACTACCGGCGCCACAATTCCGGTGGACGGCGGTTTGCCCGATGCCGCACCACGATAGGGACGATAGACAAGTAACGAGGGACGCAGTATGGATAAAGCTTTATCAGAACTTATTAAAATATCGAATGCGGTTGGCAGGGATGGCGCGCTTGTTCAAGGCGGCGGCGGTAACACATCGGTAAAAACCGCAGATGGCAAATATATGTATATCAAGGCGAGCGGTACGGCTTTGAAGGATATGAACGGCAAACATGGCTGGCGAAGGATGCGGCTCGATTCAGTCCGGTCGATTATAAAAGATAAGTCGATAGCACATCTTGATACTCAAACCAGAGAGACAGAAGTTGTAAATCGGCTGCTTCTTGCCTGTGATGATAAGGTTGGCGATGACGCTCGACCATCCTTAGAGGCGCACCTGCATGCCTTTCTTGATAAGTGCGCGATTCACCTGCACCCTAATGCAATCGGTGCATATGTAAATGCTAAAAACGGAAAGGCAAAGCTCGAGCGGCTTTTTAAGGACGAAAAATTACCGCCGCTCTGGGTACCTTATGCGGGCCTTGGCTATATGCTCGCAAAGAAATTAGCAAAGCTGATTGAGGATTATCAAAGGCGGTTCGGAGAAAAGCCGGCGCTCATTTTTTTGCATAAGCACGGGCTTTTAGTTTCAGCAAAAACTGCCAATGCTGCCTTGCGATTAGTCCGTCAGGTCATAAGTCGCTGCGAAAGTAAGCTCAAGTTCTCAAAGACGAGGGGCGAAAGACGAGGGACGAGGGACGATATCAATAAAACAAAGCTTTGCATCCGAAGGGCATTTTTTGAGGCGACCGGTGAATATACAATGGTAAGTCACTTATATGACGATACTGTAGCTGCGTTTCTGGCAGATAAAGATGCACGGAAGATGCTTTCAGCGGGTGTTTTGACGCCGGATGAGCTGCTCTATGCCAACGGGCCTGCGATGTGGGTCGAGGATTGTGATTCGAAGAAAATTGCACGCAAACTGACTTCGCAAATCGAAAAGAACGAAAAACCTTCTATAGCGTTTTTGGTGAAGGGTGTCGGATTATTTATTGCTGCCGGAGAAAATTTCGTTCCTATCGTCAGGGATGTTGTGAGTAGTTCATTTTTCATTCGCACTAATGCGTACCGAATGGGCGGCATTGCCAGTTTGAATAAAAGTGAGCGGGACTTTATTAACCAGTGGGAAACAGATGCATTTCGCAGGAAATTAGCGACCGGCCAGACCGAGGGCGATTTGGCCAATCGCGTTGCTGTTGTTACAGGTGCCGGCAGCGGTTTAGGCAGAAGCATTGCGATAGGATTAGCAAGGGCTGGCGCGATGGTTGCGCTTGTAGATATTGATAAAAAAGCGGCAGAAGAAACGGCCCAAGAAATTCGAAATTACCAGACAATGGTGGTGAAGTGCGATATTGCCAGCGAAAGCGACGTCAAGAAAGCACTTGGGACGGTTCTTGATAACTGGGGCGGGCTGGATATTTTAGTTAACGCTGCGGGGATTGCACCTGCGTATCCGCTTATTGATATGCCTGTGGATAAATGGAGAGCTGCTCTGGAGGTGAATCTGACCGGTTATTTACTTATGGCTAAAGAGGCAGCAAGAATTATGATTGCCCAGAGGATGGGGGGCAACATAATAAATTTAAGCTCTAAAAGCGGCCTGGACGCAAGTAAGAATAATACAGCATACAATGCAACAAAGGCCGGCGAAATTCATATGGCTCGCGGCTGGGCAAAGGAACTGGGTGAATACGGTATAAGAGTCAATTGTGTCGCTCCCGGCAACGTATTTGAGGGTTCGAAAATCTGGAATCCGCAGTACATAAAGGTCTGTGCGAAAAAATACGGCATCAGGCCTGAGGATGTAATTGCTTACTATGTGGGCAAGACCGCGCTTAAGCGCGAAATCAAGGGACAAGACGTAGCTGATTCGGTGGTCTTTTTATGCAGCGATAAGGCTCGGACCATCACCGGACAAATCCTTGTTCCGGATTCCGGCCAGGTCATGGTCCGTTAGACAAGACACAGGATTTTTGGACCGGTTGTCTATAACAGTTCAAACTGGAATTTTGAGGTTTTAGTACCTGAACACGCCACACGGAGGATTCCTTACTAATGGCTTTGTCATATTTTTGGTTGCATTTTTAGAGCAAAGTAGCTATATTCGAGGTTTCTGGCGTTAATAATGAGAGTTTTAAGAGAGTTGCAGTATGGATTTTTGTATCGAGGACACTCGAAAGAAGCCAGCACCAAAGCTCAAAGAGCTTATCAACGACGGGATTATTACTCTGGAACAGGCCAAAGACTGGCTCAGGAGTATTTATGAGATTCGCTTCTTTGAGGAGAAAGTTTTTGAGCTTTTGGGCCAGAATATTATCAAGGGCGCCTCACATCTTTACGCCGGCGAAGAGGCCATTGCTGTCGGTGCCATTGCAGCAATTGAGCGAGGCGATGTAATCGGCTCAACTCATCGAGGCCACGGTCACTGTGGAGCTATCGGCAACAAATACGCCGACGCTGAAGAAGACCGCCAGAATCACTGGAATGCTATGATGGCTGAGCTGATGGGTAAAGAGACCGGATACTGCAAGGGCAGAGGCGGCTCAATGCACATAGCCGAGGTAGAAAAGCAAAATAACCTCGGCTCAACAGGTATCGTCGGGGGTAATCAGCCATCGGCAGTCGGTGCGGCTCTGGCGGAAAAATATAAGAAAACCGGCAAGGTGGTGCTTTCATTTTTCGGCGATGGCTCGACCAACTGCGGCAGTTTTCACGAGTCAATGAATATGGCCTCAACCCTGAAGGTTCCCTTGGTGGCTATAATCGAGAACAACCTTTACGGGATGAGCGTTCCATTTTCGGGCAGCGAGGTCGATGGCACCAGAAGGGCAAGCAATATCACGGATATCGCAGAGCGGTGCTATGCCTACAATGTCCCTGCTATGATTGTCGATGGGCAGAATGTCATAGCTGTGTATCTGGCTGTCTGCTCGGCAGTAAAACGAGCAAGGGCTGATAGCCAGATGACTATCATCGAAGCCAAGACCTATCGCTGGTACGGCCACAGCCGAAGTGACCCGCGTGCCTACCGCTCAAAGGCCGAGGAAAAGGCCTGGCACGACCGTGACCCGATTATTGTACTAAGAGAAAAACTGCTGGCTGATTCTCTTTGCACAGAACAGCAGTTAGATGAGATAAAGGATAAGGCCTTTAATACGATTGAGACAGCTACGAAGTTTGGGATAGATAGCCCCTGGCCGAATCCTGCCGATTTGACGAAAGACGTATATGTCGAGGAAAGTTATCCGCCTGAGCTTATAGAAACCGAAAGGGCCACGTCTAAAAAGGTGATGGAAGCAACCATTACTTTTGAAGCTGCCTTTACGTCATCCAAAGCTAAAACGAAAAAAGAAGCCGCTGAGCAAGCTAGGGCAGAAGTAAAATCCAAGTTCGATATGGACGTGATGACAATAGCCCAGGCGGTTTCAGCTGCCCTAGCAGAAGAGATGAGAAGAGATAAAAACGTTATCGTGATGGGTGAAGATGTCGGGCTTTACGGCGGAGCGTATCAGGCAACTCGGGGTCTGTCAGCTGAATTTGGTACAGACAGGGTAATTGATACGGCAATATCCGAAGCGGCCATTGCAGGTGCCGCCGTCGGTGCAGCTCTTCGTGGTTTGCGGCCGGTGGCTGAGATTATGTATGTTGATTTTGTTACGATAGCGATGGACCAGCTCGTTCACGTCGGTGCTTATAACCGCTATATGTTCGGCGGCAAGGCAAAAGTGCCGATGGTTCTGCGAACCGAAGGTGGTGTAGGCAGATGCATCGCGGCTCACCATTCGGAGTCGTTAGAGGCATGGCTTATGCATCCGCCGGGTCTTTATGTAGTGATGCCCTCAACTCCTTACGATGCAAAGGGTCTGCTTAAGGCCGCTATCCGCAGTGACAATCTGGTGGTATTTATCGAGCACAAGGCGACCTATGGTCAGTCCGGTCCGGTTCCACAAGGCGATTGCATTATTCCATTAGGCATAGCGGATATTAAAAGGCCTGGCAAAGATGTGACAATTGTCAGCTATAGCAGAATGGCGATGCTCTCACTTCAGGCAGCCAAGATTTTGGCTGAGCAGCACGGTATCGAAGCAGAGGTAATCGATGTGCGAACTCTAAAGCCGCTGGACATAGAAAAAATAGCCGAATCAGTCCGCAAGACGGGACGACTGGTGACAGTCAGCGAGGGCTTCGGTACCTGCGGGGCGGGCAGAGAGATTGCTGGCAGGTTTATGGAATACGAGTTTGGTGATGGCAGCAGAGGGTTCGATTATCTCGATGCGGCTCCGGTCAATCTGGCAGCAGCCGATGTGCCACCGCCGATGAGTGAGCCGTTGGAAAATGCAAGTATTCCGAGTGTTGAGAAAATTGTCGAGGCTGTTAAGGCAATTGTATAACCAATTAGAAAGACGAGATACAAGGATTCTATAATGGCGAAAGAAGTAAGACTACCGCAACTTGGACAAACGATGGAGGAGGGAACCGTTGTTAGTTGTATGGTTAAGGTCGGCGACGAGGTCAAAAAGGGCGATATAATTTTTGAGATAGAGACCGACAAGGCGACTCTGGAGATGGAATCGCCCGCAGAAGGGTTCGTTAAACACATCCTCGCTGAGGTAGGCCAGACACTGCCTGTTGGGACGCCGATTTTAGTTCTCGGCGGTAAGGACGAAGAAGTACCGCCCCCGCAGCTTTCTGCGAAAGCAGAAGTAGGGGTCGATTCGCTCAAGGCCCAGGCACCAACTGCGCCTGTGGTTACTGCCGAACCAGCCAAGCCAGAGCAGAAGATAAGTAAGCCAGCAGGAAAAATAAAGGCCTCACCGCGGGCAAAGAAACTGGCTGAAGAACTCGGCGTGGACTTAGCAATAGTTACCGGCACAGGCAGCGGCGGCAGAATTGCCGAACAGGATATCGAAAAATCAGCATCTTCAAAAGAAACTGAACCGGCAGAAGTGAAACTGGGAGAAACAATACCGGTAAATCGGCTGCAGAAAATAACCGCACAAAAAATGCTGAAGTCAAAACAGGAAATACCCTGCTTTTACCTGACTGTAAAAGCTGATGTTACCGAGCTTGTGAAATTGCGAAACAAACTAAATAAAACCAGTGATGTGAAGGTTGCCTATAATGATTTTATTATAAAGGCGGTCGCAATTGGCCTGGAGAAATTTCCAGTGATGACAGGACAGTCGGCTGGTGACACTATCCGGCTGGCCAAAGCAGTAAACATCGGCCTTGCGATTGCCGTGCCGGGCGGTCTGGCTGCACCGGTTGTCAAGGATGTTAATAAAAAGGACATCTACCAGATTGCACGTGATAGTAAGGAGTTGGTTGAGAAGGCCCGCAGCAATAAATTAGCCCCAACAGACCTGGAGGGTGGCTGCATAACTGTGAGTAACCTCGGTGGATTTGGGATAGAATCCTTTATTGCGATAGTTGTGCCCGGCCAGTGCAGCATTCTGGGTATCGGCCGGATTAGCGATACCTGTGTGCCTGATGATGGCGGCGTTATAGTTCGCAAGCTGATGAGTATGACGCTTTCGGTTGACCACAAAGTTACCAATGGGGCATACGCAGGGCAGTTTCTGGACTTCGTAAAAATTTTACTGGAAGACACAACCACGTTTGAATAAAATAAGGTGGTTGCCCCGTTAGATAAACCTGAATAGACAGAGTCGCCAGACCTCAGTCCTTCGACTCCACTCAGGATGGTGAGCAACGTCGAACCATTAGGAGAGTAATATCTAACAGGGTTGAACGAGTTACCATTTTACACGCAATAAATAATGATACAAAGGAGTATTGAAATGGCAAAGAAAGCTGAAGCAGTACGTTTACCAAATATAGCAAAAGCAAAGCCAAAGGTTCCTGTTATTGGTGTTTTTGCAACCAGTGACCCGCGTATTGATAAGGCCAGCAGAACTCGCTGTCAGAACATTGCGAAGATGGCTGCTGATTGTATAAGCGGTTCTGTTGTTTTGCCGGACAAGACGCCGGTTCCGGTGGTTTATTCTACGGTGCTGATAGATGGCGAAGCACAGGCAGATATTGTTGCGCAGCAGTTTCGCAAGGCCGGCGTGGATATTTTAGTATGCGTGCCGGATACCTGGGCATTTCCACAGCTCACTACCATCTCGTTGCTTCAGCAATTCCCCTCGAATACACCTATAAACATTACCTGCGGCAATAGCGGGCCCAAGCCGGGCGTGGTCTATGCCCATGCGCTCAATGGAGCTATCAGCCAATACGGGCGAATGGTCGCCCTGAATGTCGGGACATGGCCGGATACCGGAATGAATCCAAAGATGACCGCGCAGACGGCAAAGAACCTCATAGACTGGTGCTATGCTGCGGTAACGGCTGTAGCCCTGCGGGGCCGAAGAGTTGTGATTTTAGGCCACGACTCAATGGGGATGGAAACTGCGCTGGCTCATGTTCTGCCGACGAGAAATACATTCGGGCTGGAGATTACGCGTCTGGATATGAAGCTTGCCTCTGATATGCTGAATAAAAAAGCTTACGACGACAAGGAGCTTAAGGCGTTGAGAGGATGGGTCAATAGATACGTCGGTAATCGGCTGGAGCTTCGCAACGAAGCGGACGGCTACAAGTTCAATCAGGAGCTGGCACTGTATTTGATAGTTCGCGACCTGATGACTGATTTGAACGCAGTAGGTGGTGGGTTTATGAGCCAGCTGGAATGGGGTAGTGACCCGCGAGGTATTCCGCTGCCTGTGGCTGACGTAATGGAATCGTTCTTTAACAGCACATTTGACCATAACGGGCAAAAGGCGCCGCTACCCTACGCTACCGAAGCTGATGTGCAGGGACTTCTGACAATGCTATTTATGACCTATCTCTCCGGCGGAAATCCGCCTTTATTTATGGACTTTAGAAAAGTTTGGGAGGCCTGGGAAATAAAAGAAATCGCCAAGAAAATCGGCATCAAAAAACTGGATAAAAAAGCTGACTGGTATAACAAAGGACTGGTTGACGGGGACAATTCCGGAAGTGCTGCATTCGACTGGGCGGCGGAAGCCGGGGCGTCGGTCAGAAAGATTATGGACGGCGTGGGTATGCCTCTGGCAGATGAGTTCTACTTCCCTGGTGGCGGCAATTCGGTTACGTTTATGACACCGGCCGGAATCGAAGGTATTGCCGGCCGAATAGCTTATAGTAGTGTCACCGGCCTGTTCAGTCTGATATGGGACGAAGCACATACTACCAAAGTGCCAAAGGAGCTTGGCCGGGCGATGTGCAACTTAACTACGCCGACGTGGCCGCACACTTTTGTCGTGCCGAAATACGCCAGTATGGTCGAGTACAAGCAATATCCGCCGGCCAATCACTTCCATATGACTTGGGATTTGCCTGTTGCTCGTTTGCAGCACTGGATGGATTTGACTGGTGTGTTAAGCGTTGCACCCTGGGCAGCCAGGCCGAAGTTCATCGAAGGTGTTGACAGGCCTCAGCCTTTGATACACCTGATAAACGGCGGTGAGGATGCTTTCAAACTGCTGAGAGTTAACCGCTGAGTTTGTATAGCCAACTACCCAAGAACTGCGCTCGACAATATAATGGCGAGACTGTTGAGCAGTACTCTTATGATGTTTTTGGCGAGCCGAACAGGGTAAGCGATGTAAACAATCCATATATGTTCACTGGCGGAAACCACGATTCCGAGACCGGCCTGTATTACTTTAGAGCCAGATATTACAGCCCATACATTGGCCGATTCATACAACCCGACCCCCCTCAGCTACGTAGACTAAAAGAGAAGGATTAAAAACTGTTGAGTTCAGCAATTTCTCATTTTGTGCTTTGCTTTTTTCCTTTTTAGGATTCGTTTTATAGATTATAGTGGTTGTTAAGCTTTTTTCATCTTTTGTGCAATAAAAGGTTTTGTGTTTGCGTCTTTAGGAAATAAATGTGAGGATGTATGTAGTGAATCGCCAGTTTCAGTCTTGGGAATTAGTTTAGAGTAATTTTTTAATTTATTTGGAGGTAAGTATTATGAAAAGGTACTTGGTTTCAGCCGTCGTTACTCTGATGGTTCTGGCTGCCGCATGGACTGTATTTGGACAGGACGAGCCCACAGAAACAGCTAAGATGAAAGGAAAATGGCAGAGGATGTCTGAGGAAGAAAGAGAAAATTTCAGGACCCAAAGTGGTGGAAGATTTGGCTCGAGACGTGAAGAGCAACTCAAAGCCATCAAAGAAATTGAAGAGCAGCTTGCGAAATTAAAAGAAGCCGTGGAAGGTATAGGGCTTGAAGCCCGACCCAATTTTCGAGAAATGTCATCTGAAGAAAAAACCAAATTGAAAGAAATATGGACGAAACTACGTGATGAACAGCAGAAAGCAATTGGAGCGATTATAGCACAAATTGCGAGACTACAAGGCCAAAGGCAACCAACAGCAGAAGGTGAGGAATTCATCATAGTAAACACCAGTGAACTGAAGGGGATTCGTGAGCTGGCGTTGAAAGAAAAAGCCAAGGAAACAGCCCAGCGCCTCGAAAGGATTGCTATGGTCCGAAGCGGCTTCAGAGACAAACCGACCAGACCAGAGCAAAGGACTCCAAGACTACAGAGGCAAGGTAGCAGCATTAAAGAGCTGCAACCCGGCAAAAAAGCACCGGCGTTTACATTAGACAGCTTTGACGGTAAAACCATAAGTCTTGCAAACTACAAGGGTAAAATTGTGGTGCTGGAGTGGCTCAATCTCGAGTGCCCGTATGTCAGGTACCATTATGATACGGCTCATACGATGGTCGAGCTTGCAAATAAGTACAAGGACAAGAATGTCGTCTGGCTTGCAGTAAACAGTACGAGCCATACAACGCCAGAGGCCAATAAAGAGTTTGCCAAGAGTCATAATCTGCCGTATCCGATACTTGATGACAGGTCAGGTAAGGTTGGGCGGTCCTATGGCACCAAGACAACGCCCCATATGTTCATAATAGACTCCGTAGGAAATATTGTTTACCAGGGTGCGATTGATAATTCACCAATGGGCGCGATAAAAGAAAAGGCAGTAAACTATGTAGATAAGGCCTTGGAAGAGCTTACCAGTGGAAAACCGGTGAGCGTTGCAACGAGTAAATCCTATGGTTGTTCTGTAAAGTACGACAGGTAGGGCTGGGTCTGCTAATTTGCGCTGGATTAGCTCCTGTACTCAGGGCTCAAAGAGCGTTTGTGTCCGGTCAGTTTTCGATATGGGATAGGTGACTGTACCATCGGCTTTTATAACCGCGCCAGGTGTTAGCTTATGAACGGATACCTCACCAGATTCCAGAATGTGCAGTACTTCTGCTCCCCGTGCAACAAGGTAATCATTTAAGAGTCTTCGGTGACATTTCCAATAAAATTTTTCCGCACACATAATAGCTGTTTTTCTTTCCGCAGCAACTGGTAGAAGTTTTTGAACAGCTTGGTTAAACTCATCAGTTGCCATATGGTCGGCATAATTACGAAATCCTATGTTTTTAATGCCAGCGTTTGGAGAATTGCTGTTTTTGACAGTATGTCTCCGGCCTCCGAGAGCTTTAAGCCAGAGGTACTCAATATTTCCCTGCATCAAGAGTTCAAATAGAGCTTCACGATTGAAATGAGGAAACTTACGTGAGCTCGGATAGCGTCGAATGTCAGCTACCATCTGGACCGAAAATTCTCTTAGGACAGATATGTAGTCCTCAAGTGAGCGGTTAGAGTGCCCAATAGTAAAGATTTGCAGTGTTTTTATGATATTCTTTCCTGGTTCATATTGGCTAGCGTCGGATTTCAGGTATTGAAGATGGTATCCTGTCTATTACTCCCATCTTTTTTAGTTCTTCAGCGATTTTCATCATATTGCTGTTAAGAAATGCTCTGAGGTTTGTATCAGAATCAGAATCGAAACCATAATGAGTCATTTCTGCCCGGACAGAAGTTGCATCCTTGTGCTGTACGATTAATCTGTAAGTCGCAATAACTCCGCCGGTTCTTTGTGCTCCGGCAACGCAGTGGACAAGAACGGTTTTTTTCTCTTTTTGGGCCTGACATATTTCTGCGATAATATGCGCATAGTCGTTTACATCACCAACGCCGTTGCCGGGCAGAGAAAATATCACTCTTTCGATACCAAGCTCATTTGCCACCTGTCTTTCTGCATTACTCCTGTCGCTTGTTTTTGGGTCACCGGATAGACTTATAATCTTTTTAATTTTATATTTCAGCAGAACTTTCTTGATAAGTGAAGGTTCTATCAGGCCGCTTCGGTATATCTGACCTTTCTCGACTACGCCAAAATTCTTGGGGAAAAAAGTATCCTTGAGAAACCCTTCCCATAGGCAAATTATACCGGTTACACAAAGTGAGATTGTGACAATTATAATAAGTCTTTTATTAGCCGATATTAATTTCGAAATTTTTTGTAAATATAAAGTCATTAAAAAGACTTTCTGAATTTTTTAAGCGGTGTGAATAAGCTTCTGTGGTTTTCTTACTTCAAGAAAAATCTTTTATTTTTTCAGAGGCCGTTGGTTTTTTGACTGATCTCGTCTGGGCACCGTGCTCCGGCGGGCTCCGCCCTGACGAGAAGGCCCAGCCTGAGTCCTGATAGAGATTCTTCTTTTTGGCTTAGCTTTTGTGGTAATCTCCATGATTCTTAATTTTCCGGCTGCTGCTTTTCTTGCGGGAGCTTTTGCCGGCGCTATCTCTCCCATTAGCATTAAAGCTTTAGTGCATACCTCTCTTACGGAGCTTTGCTGGTGTTCCCTGCCTTGCTTAAAAACCTCTAATGCCATTTTTTTCATTCTGCCGTGCACTTTTCTTAGTCCGTAAGCGGCTGCGGTTTTCGTTGTTATTGGGGAGTCTCCAAACAAGGCGTCTTTCAGGACTTCCAGGCCATCTTCCTGCAGCCAGGATAAATTGAAACCAGCCTGTCGTCTAATTGAGCCGTTTGAGGAAGATAATTGTTCCCGCAGTTTTCGGAGAAGCTTTTTAGAGCCTTCGTTTTTTTGCGGGTCTGAACTTTTTTCTTTTTCAACCTCCATGTTGCCACCCCTTCCTTGATAATAGTAAGTATACCTGAATCATTATAGGCGGTTTCTTTCCTGTGTGCAACAGAAGCATATAGTTAGTATCAGAACCCCCTGTACTCTGAGCACATGCAGGTTTCACCTCCTGCGTTTTCCTCCTTCGAAGAAGCCAGATTCGCTTACTTACCTCAAAAGCGTCTTAAACCCTGCTGCATAGCCAATTCCCATCCTTGGTCAAATGGCCCGGTACGAAAGAGTTAAGCGGTACATAATCAGATATCCATTTCTAATAATGCTTCCTTATGCTTACCACTTAACCAGATTGTTATACGTCACGATAGTGTTGTCAAATAATTTTTTAAAAAAATACGCATTTTTTCGTAAAAAAGCCTCATAAATATCCGCATAATAAAAGTGGGCAATATATAACAGCCTATAATAAATGGATTTTAATGTCCGCAGCGGTCTTAACCGTCTTATCGACAACAAGATAGGGCAATTCCGTTTTACAGGGGAAAGTTCGTCAAGCTTTTGCTTCGTTCGAGAACAAATTCCACAGAAAATCTTCTTTGCCTCGTTGACTCATAGCTTAGGTCATTCTATTGGTGTGGTCTGACTCACTTGCTTTTATGGGGTTATTGGCCTATTATGGAGTTGTTATATCTTAATGAAAGGGAAATCCACAAATTGCAAAGCAAGAGATAATCAGGGGGTAAGTTTATGGAAGAACGAACAGGTATAGTAACTATGAAGGGCCAGCCGCTGACTCTTTTGGGAAGTGAGGTCAACGTAGGTGATAAGGCACCGAATTTCAAAGTGGTTGCGAATAATTTAACAACAGTTAAATTTTCATCTTTTCAGGGAAAAGTTTGTATTATTTCATCAGTACCTTCTCTGGATACCGGTGTATGTGATACAATGACCCGGCGTTTCAACGAAGAAGCTAACAATCTCGGTGAGGATGTGGTAGTACTGACTATAAGTATGGACCTGCCGTTTGCCCAGAAACGCTGGTGTGGGGCTGCGGGCGTTGAGAATTTACAGACGCTTTCCGACCATCGAGATGCGGCTTTCGGAAAGGCCTATGGGGTTCTGATTAAAGAACTTCGGCTTTTGGCGCGGGCGGTGTTTGTGTTGAGCAAAGAAGGTGTTATCCGGTATAAACAGATAGTAGGTGAACTGACAAACGAACCAGATTATGAAGCAGCACTGAAAGCAGCGAGACAGCTGTTGTAAGGAGAGAACAAGATGAGAACGCTTAAACCGAATGTCTATGCCGTCGGTGCGAATGACTGGGACAGAAGATTGTTTGATTCGCTGATTCCGTTGCCTGACGGCACAAGTTATAACGCATATTTGGTAAAGGGCAGCGACAAGACGGCACTATTGGATGCCGTTGACCCGACGAAAAGTGATGTGCTGATAGACAACCTGGTCAAGGCCGGCGCTAACAGGATAGATTATGTTGTCGCCCACCACGGTGAACAGGACCACTCCGGCGGCATACCGGATATATTGACGCTGTGGCCTGATGCGAAGGTAGTAACAAACCAAAAGTGTAAGGGGATGCTTATCGATTTGTTAAATATCAGCGAGGATAAATTTATTACTGTCGATGATGGCCAGACACTTTCTCTGGGTGATAAGACACTGCAATTTATATACATACCCTGGGTCCACTGGCCGGAGACGATGGGTACATATCTGCAGGAAGATAAAATACTGTTTCCCTGCGATTTCTTCGGCTCACACCTTGCGACAAGCAGTCTGTTCGTGGATGACGAGGCGGTCGTATATGAGGCAGCCAAAAGATATTACGCAGAGATAATGATGCCCTTCAGGACTGCTATCAAAAATAATCTGGAGAAGATTAAGCCGCTTGAGATTGAAATAATTGCTTCCAGTCACGGCCCTATTTATGATAAGCCGGAGTTTATTATCAATGCTTATAAAGACTGGGTCAGCGACAGGGTCAAAAATGAAGTTGTGCTGCCGTATATTTCAATGCATGGAAGCGTAAGAAAAATGGTCGAACATTTCGTGGAAGCCTTGATAGAAAGAGACATTGCTGTAAAGCAGTTCGACCTTACTGTAACGGATATCGGCAAACTGGCAATGTCGCTGGTTGATGCAGCAACGATAGTACTCGGCTCGCCGACGGTCTTGACCGGGGCACATCCAAAGGTTGCCTATGCTGCGATTTTGGCAAATGCACTTCGGCCGAAAACAAAATTTGCCTCCATCATCGGCTCCTACGGGTGGGGTGGTAAAATGGTAGAGCAGATAACAGGATTGATATCGAATCTTAAAGTGGAAATCCTTGAGCCGGTTGTGGCAAAAGGTTATCCTAAAGAAGATGATTTTACAGCTCTGGATAAATTAGCTGATGAGATTCTGGCCAGGCATAAAGGGCTTGGAATTGTTGAATGAAGGATGGTAGTAAAGAAATGAGTATAGAATTTAATGCTTTTGAGGCATTTCAAACAGCTGAGCGAATCGAACGCAATGGTGCCGGATTTTACCGTAAGGCGGCGGAATTATTTGACGACCCCGGCACTTGCAAAATGTTTCTCCAATTAGCTGACTGGGAGAGCGGCCATGAAGATGTCTTCGCCAATATGAGAAAGCAGCTTTCAGAAGAGGCGCCGGGGCAGCGGACATTCAAACCTGAAGAACCACCTTTTGACCCTAAGGCGATGGCCGGGCTTGCTGTGTTCGGAGTAAGAACTGAACCGTCTGATGAGCTAAGCGGCAAGGAAAGCATAATAGACATTCTGAAAATGGCTATTGAGAATGAGAAGGATTCGATTGTTTACTATACGGGTTTGAAAGCGTTTGTATCAGCCCAGGCCGGCAAAGACAAAATCGATGATATTATAAAAGAAGAGTATCGCCACATCAGAATCCTCAGCCAGTCGCTGGAGCAGAGAGAATAACCTAACCGTCATGAGACTGCTGCCCTCATATTCAGGAACATATTAAAAGAAAGGAGTAACGGCAATGGACATATTCCAATACGCAATGCAGATGGAAAAAGATGGCGAAGATTACTATCGCCAGCTGGCTGACCGGACTGAGAATAAGGGATTAAAGACCATATTGACAATGTTAGCCGATGAGGAGGTCAAACATTACAACACCATAGAGGAAATGAAAACCGAAAAGCTGCAATTGGCACAAACCACAATCCTGGCTGATGCAAAAAATGTCTTTGTGCAAATCAAAGAGTCTAACGAGAATTTTGATTTTGACAGCAAACAGGCGGAGCTTTATAAAAAGGCACAGGATATCGAAAAGAAAAGCGAGGATTTCTATCGGGAAAAAGTAAATCAGGTAGAAAAAGAATATCAAAAGGAAATCTTTCTAAAATTGGCTGAGGAAGAAAAGAAACATTATTTTTTGCTTGAGAATATAATTCAGTTTGTGTCCCGCCCTGAGACCTGGCTTGAAAATGCCGAGTTCAATCACCTGGAGGAGTATTAGAAAGTCTCGATTCTTGATACTCATTGTTGAGATATCCTAATTAAATATCCGGAATTGCAGGTAGAAGATTATAAAGGTGATTGGTGCAAAGGTGGCTAAAGTAAAGGATGCGCTGGAAAAACTGTATGTAAAGTACAACCATCGTAATTGTATAAGGCCGGACCCGCTTCAGTTCGTGTATCGTTATTCCAAGCCCGCTGATATGGAGGTGGCAGGGCTTTTGTCGGCGGCTCTTGCCTACGGCCGAGTCCAGCAGATTGAAAAAGGCCTCAATGACCTCTTTTCCCGAATGGGGGCAAGCCCTTATGCGTTTGTTCTGGATTTTGATAAAGATAAGCGGCTAAAGCTAAGTAATTTCAAACATCGTTTTACGACGGGTAAGGATATTGCGGATTTGCTTGAAATCTTAAAAAAGGTTTTGCAGCAAAAGGGAAATATCGAAAAGCACTTTTTATCTGGATATGACAAGGGCGATGAAAATATTATTCCGGCCCTGACGAAGTTTTGTGATTCTTTATATGAAATCTATTCTAAAGAGACCGGCCGAAAGGTAAGCAAGGGATTGAAGTATCTCTTGGCAAGTCCTGCAGGTGGTAGTGCCTGCAAACGGCTGAATCTTTTTTTGCGGTGGATGGTCAGAGATGATGATGTTGATGCGGGATTGTGGAAGGGCGTCGCTAAAGCGAAGCTGATTGTTCCGGTCGATGTGCATATAGGCAGATTATGTAAAATTTTAGGTCTTTATGCTCGAAAGACTGTTTCTTTAGCTTCGGCTCTGGAAATAACAAAAAGTTTTTCTGAGATTTCCCCGTCTGACCCGGCCAAATATGATTTTGCACTAAGCAGAGTTGGAATTACGGAGGGCTGCACCGGCAAATTCAACCCCCGATGTGAGGAATGTGAGCTTCTGGATTTTTGCCGGGAAAAGGATTTAAGCTCATTTGGGCATATAGCAAATTGGGTTTGATCCTTCGACAAGCTCAGGATAAATGGTTCGACTTCGCTCACCATATATTGGGTTTGATTGGGTTTGTTTTTTGTTCGCGGCCCCTCAGGGGTAAATTCGTAGTTCATTGATTTAGCAGAAGTTAGGTTCATTTGGACATTTGGTGAGATTGGGTTAGTCTTGAATATTTAGCATTTAGTCATTAGTATTTAGTGACGGTGATCGCGGTTTTGTAATTATATTAAAAAAAGAAAGATATTGAAACGGCTAAGAAGAAAGCAGCCAAGAAAAAGATAGCCTACAAGAAACGAAGGAGAATGACGATGGATACTATTTTTGGTATAGATAAAATTTTTGAGATAGCCCAAAAAATAGAGCTCGACGGCGCACAATTTTATCGACAAGCAGCGGAAAAAACATTAAATGATGATATAAAGAAAGTGCTGCTTGACCTTGCCGCCATGGAGGACGGACATCTCAAGATATTTGAGCAAATGAGAAAAGAACTTAGCGAACAGAACAAAAACAAAAATCTCTTGGCCTCTGATAATCAGGTAGCCTTGTATCTAAAAAACATGACCGATAATCGAGGGGACAAGAATATTAAAAGCCCACTTGAGAAACTCTCTGGCAATGAGACAATAAAGGAAATTCTCGAGATAGCGATTGATGGAGAAAAGGCTTCTATGTTATTCTACATCGGCTTGAAGGAACTTGTTCCAAATAGGGCAAACAAGGATGAGATTGAGGCCATCATAAAAGAGGAATTCAGCCACCTTGTTGCTTTAAATTTGAATCTGACTGTTTTAAGGTAGCTATGTAACTCCTTGATTGAGATGCATCGTCGATGACCTGCCCCTTATGGTTCTATATTTCAAAAAAAAGTATTGGTTATAAACAACCCATATTTGACAATTCAAGAGATATTGACCATCTCAGGCCCGGATATGCTTGTTCCGATTCAATAAATTGAAGAGACAGGCGACAATCATCAGAGCCGCCGTCCCTACAGCGCCGATAATTATCCCGTCAAGGTTACACTGTGCCCAGGCCCAGGAATCGGGCAAGTCCCGAGCGAAAGTCCCCCAACTGATAACAGCAATACTTACTACGATTGAAGCAAGTCCCTGCCATAAACGGAGCCGAACCCGAAGTAAAGAAAGAATAAACAGACCTAAAATCCCTCCGCCGAAAATTCCGGAAATCTGCCACCATACATCCAGCGCACTTTTCGCCCGGATCATTAATACTGCAAATCCTATCCCCAATAGTCCCCAAACAACAGTTGCCAGGCGTAAATATAACACGCTGGCCCGCTCTCCGATATCCGGTTTAAAATATCTCTTGTGGAAATCCAAAAGCATAACTGTCGCCGAGCAATTCAATGCCGAATCGACGGTACTCATTGCGGCGGCCATAATAGCGGCAATAATCAATCCCTTAAGACCGGTCGGCACTGCCGTCGCAATAAAGTGCGGAAAAACCTCATCGCCTTTGGTGATACCCGCCTGTGCGAGTGTATCTCCCTGAGAGTAAAAGGCAAAAAGGGTCGTTCCGATATAAAGAAAAACCGCCGTAAGTGGAATATAAATCAACATCGCAATCCAGATCGAGCGTTTCGCCGCACGTTCGGTCGGAACGGAGGAATATTTCTGGACATAGTTCTGGTCGGCCAAAAGATTCCGCAGATTTTCCGTGATTCCATAGATAATCATCACCCAGATCGTTCTGGAAGACAGTGACAGGTCCCAACTGCCGAAGCTGAATTTATTTGCATCGAAAGCTGATTGTATTAAAGGTTCCGGTCCGGCGAAAACT
>Ga0315551_10000566_pt1 | contig 29460 bp, 16 predicted proteins | sample SalMarSW160290MG_FD_203678 | JGI IMG/M metagenome (GOLD analysis project Ga0315551, IMG submission 203678) | Salt marsh sediment microbial communities from the Plum Island Ecosystem LTER, Massachusetts, United States - Salt Marsh Sediment SW1602-90 ...
TGTAACTATTCCCATCTCACCGCGTTGAGGTCCAGAAACCTCTTGTCCAAAAAATTGACCTAACGATGGTCTATAAGCAATTCTTTTTTCAGTATAAGATAAATATTCCTCTGGCGTCATTTCACTTATACCCCTAATACCGTAATCCACAGGTTGTGGTTTATATCTACCAGCTAATTTCCCACCAGCTCTAGGAAATTTAAGTTCATCCGACATATCTTCAAAACGATTCTCTATTATATCAGAAATATTACCAGACCACTGTGAAAAAAGTTTACGTCCTACAGCACCCTCACCAAAACCAGATTCGGCCAAACTTGATTCTAAAACTCTTTGGGTAGCAGTTGCTATATCTATATCTTTTATAGCTTTTTCCATTTCTTCTAATTCCATTTTAAACTTTTCCGCTATTTCTAACTTAACCATCTTTTTAGCTATATCAGATAGCTCTTTAGTCATTTTTTCATGTTCATCTATAATATCCTCTCTAATTTTAGATAAATCACCAGTAATTTTTTTTCGTTCTTTTTCGGTATCCATTACTAAAGGTTTTTCCATAGTAGGAACAGGTTTTATTTTTTCCATATTCTCTACAATTTCTTTTCTAGCATCTATCATTTTTTGTGCGGCTTCAGGGTATTTCTCAACAATTTCTACAAACATTTTAGCTTCTTTCTCAGCTTGTGCATTAAGTGTAGCTAATCTTGTTTCATCTTCAGTTCTTTGAGCAGCATATCCAGCAGTAGTTGCTGCTAAATAAGTAGCCAAAATTTTTGTCAAAAATCTTTTATCTATAACTTCAGGTCTTCTAGCTTTACTCAAAAATTCTCCAACTTTATCGGACATATCACCTTGTTTTTTAACTGCTGAATCTAAAGCATCTTTAAATTGTTTAAAATCTTTATCAGATACTGTTTTCTTATATTCTTTTTCAGAGATAGCGCCTGTTTTCTTAAACATTGTTTTGGCTTCTTTGGCTAACTCAGCGCCTGCAGTCGTTAAAGGTCCTTTTTTACCAGTAATTGCCGCTTCTTTTAATCCCGCTTCAAATTTTTTAGCTGATTCTGGTAATTCTTCACCAGTAATTTTACTGGCTAATTTAAGACCAGCATATAATCCAGCAGAAGCACCGCCTAATATTTTTATTTGCTTTTCAGTCATACCTAATTCTTTAGCAAACATGGAAATAGTACCTGTTAAAAAAGAAAAAGACTGTGCCAATTTCCACAAATCTTCTCCTGCTCTTCCTTCTTTTATACCACTTGTTCTTTCTTTTTCTATAGCCTTATCTAAAGCTTTTCTTTCGTCACTTCCAATCTTATATTCTTTTCTTTGACTTTCTAATTCTTTTATAACTCTACTTGATTGGTGTTTATTGAAAGAAGACCACACAACCATAGCAGCAGACATTTTGATCATTTCTTTAGAACTAATCCATTGTTCTTTATTACCTTTTTCTTGTAATTTAACTAATGGTTTTATTTCTTTATCAAACCCAACTAAATCTTCACCTATTCCTAAAAATCTCTTAAAAAATGATCTTTGGGCTGGTAAATTTTCTTTCATTCCTGCCGTAAATTGTTTAAAATCTAATCCACCAAAAGCTTTCTGAGCAAATTCTTCGGGTTTAAACTTTTTAGAAAACAATGTAAAATTATTATCAACCATGGACATAGCCTTTTTAATTCCTACCTGTTCAACAAGACTATTAACTAAAATATCTAAGGTTTTATTAGCAGCTCTAGCAGAATCTTTATCTCCTATTTCAAGTTTTTTGTCTCTAACCCTGGCCACTTTTTCCATTGTATTGACCATCTTGTCTGGAGACATATCACCTATATTTTCTAATTGTTTTTCTAAAGCACTAACATCTCCCATATTTTCCAAAATTTGATCTAACCTAGTCACAGTATCAGCAGTATTATCTACTACTTTACTTGTTTCTATAGCTATAGATTGTGCACCGGCATCATCAGTTTTAGCTATTATCTCCACATATTTTTTCATATCTTCGGAACTTAAAGCAGCACCAAATCCTTTAGATACTTGTCTAATATTTTCTAATGCTACCACAGCTCTATCTATGCCATAAACTTGTTCTTCTCTAGCACCTCTTCTAGTTTCTAATTCTCTAAATCTGACAGCGGCCCTACCATAACCCGGACCTGCCATAAGAGCTCTTTGTTTAACAGTTAAATCAGAGAATCTTTGAACACCAAGATCTATGGCATCAAGACCTTCAGATATACCTTTCTGATAACCAGCTATACCCTTTCTTAATTTTAAGCGACTTTTTTCAACTGCTAAATTTTCTTTAAGAGCTCTCGTTCCCTCTTCTAATGTTTTTGTGAAATCAACAAAAACAGCTCTATATTGTAAAACTACCTGATTATTTTTTAAAACATTTTGTAAATTAGTCAATTCTTCATACAAACCTCTAGCTAAAGTAACTTCTCCGCCCTGTAAACCCTCAAGCCTAAGTTTTTCTAACTGTTCAGCTTTAAGTCTATATTCACGCATTGGTTTAAAGAAAAATTCCTCTGTAGTTTCTTTCCAATCTTTTTGAAATGGAGATACCCCAAAAGCACCCGCTCCGCCTGCAGCTGTAGGAACATAACCTTTTGGACCTTGTAATATAGTAGTAGTAGGAATTTCGGCAAAAAATCTTTCACCTAATCCAAAATCTTTCTTAAATTCTTTAACAGATAAACCCCTTAAACCAGCTGCAGCACCTGCAACAAATTCATTAAGAGACTGTATTCTTTCAGATAACTCTTCTTCTATTCTATTCTTAGGAAATATACTTTCGACCATATTTTGTAAATCTTCTGTAAACGGTCTTTCTTCTATTCTAAGAGTTTTACTATTAAAATAAGTAATAAACCAATCAAACACACCATCAGTAGTTTCTTTCAAAGAAACAATAGCTTGATTTCCAGCCATACCATATTTATCAGCGGCATCTTCCATAAAAAATGCTATATCACCAGACACGGCTTTTCCTTCTCTTTTAACAGCTCCAGCAGTTTCTAACCTTGCTTTAGTTAAAACCGATGCAGCATCAAATGTTGCAGCAAAAGAAGGGAATGCCCTTCTCATAACTTCTGCGCCTAACACATCCTGCCATTCAACTTTACCTTTAGTTTCCCTAAGATTGAATCTTGGTTCAACTTCAATCATTAATTCATAACCTTTGCGAAGTTCTTCTACACTTAATAAGTCAGCTATCTCATCTTTACTTAAACCTTTTGTTGTTATATCAGATAATACTCTTCTAAAATCAGCATAGGTTGTTCTAAAACCAGAACGTACTTTTTTTAAATTATCCTGATGTTTCTTTATATCTTTATCAAAAGCTGTAGACATAGGAAACTTTTTCTTAAGTGCTAACATATCGTTCAATCTTTCAGTAACTACATCCATAGCTTTAGCTGGAGATAATTTTATACCTTTAGCTAACACTTCCCCAAAAGCAGGAGCTTCTTTAAGTAAATTTTTTAAAGCATATTTCCATTTTTCAGAACCTTCTATTTCAGTAAGATCTGTTATAAATTTAGCTGCTACATCTATCTCAACCTTGGCCGATTCCTTAACTTTAATATTTTCTAAAATTTTTAAATAATCTCTAAGATTTCCAGCAACATTTAAAATAGCATTTCCAAATTTATCATAACCAACCACTAAATTAGCATTGCTATCAGCTAAACTATTTGATAGATCTCTTGATTTTTTAATAATAGAAGACATAGTTAATAAAGGACTTTCAAATGTTCCTAATTCTTGTCTACGTTTCTTTACATCAGGATCTGATACTTTAACAACATCAGCCATGGAACCTTCTAAACCTGTATAACTACTAATTAATTCTCTTATAGTTTTTAATTGGCTTTCATTAGCACGTTTGGCACCATACATAGACTTTTCATAGTCTTGAGCAGACTGGGTGGTTTTTATATAATATCCACTTAAAGTTTTAAGTGAAGGATAAAGAGCTGCTATGGTTGCTCCTAATGGAGCCAAAGCCCTAACCATCCCAGTATTTTCAGAAGCATACCCTTCCACAAAAGATTTACCAGCTTTTCCAAATTTGTCGCCGGCAAATTCAGCTACTTTTGCCACAGCTTTAGTAGTATCACCAGCAGCCTTAGTAGCAACAGTTCCCACAGTACCAACAATTGCTGGAATAAGATCTATAAAACCTCCAGTTTCTAAAGCCCCTATTACCATTTCTGGAGTAACTATAGTACTAGTAATCTTTTTAAACATATTTTCTAATGCATACATTTTTTTAGCAATATAATCAAAAGGACCACCTACATCTTTAACAAGATCTCCTCCGCCCTTAACCATATCACCTATAAATTCATTATAAGTCATACCAGCCTGTTTAAGTAAAAATACTGTTTTACCTAATACTGAATGGAAATCTTTTAATTTTTTACCCTGTGGTATTAATTTTTCTACAATTCTTTCCTGTGCTATTCCTTCAGGACTCACATCAAAAACACCCATTGGTATTTTTATTCTTTTAGTTTTACCTATAGTTTTTAAATTTTGTTCGAGAGCACCAGTACCAAACAATTCCGACATTCCCATGGTCCATTCTTTACCCATTCCCTTCATAACTTCACCTATTATAGACTTACCACCTCTCCATCTTTCAAAGAAATAATCTATAATGTCAGCGCCCTTAGACATATAAATAAAAAAACCAGCTATTGCTACCATAGCACCTTTTACAACTCCCGGTACTTCAGTAAAAGCTTCTAATAAAAATTTAAGTCCTTTTAAACCAGTTTTAGCTATTGGGAATGTAATTTTACCAAAAGACATATAAACTTCAGTAGCAGCAGACTTCATTTGCTCCATTTGTTTAGTAAAAGTCTTCATTATTTCTAAATTACGTCTTTCGGCTGAACCCTTAGAATTAGTACTGTCTTTAATGGCACTTAAAGCTTCATTCCAATTATCCATTAAAACTAAAAGAGCATTGTATTGTCTTGTACCACCAATAGATTGTGCTATATTCATTCTTTGAGCACTGGTCAAATCCTTCCAAACCAAAGATAAATCATTAAGAACATCAAAACCTTTTCTAAGCTCTCCAGTCTCAGTTAAAACTGGTATACCTATTTTAGCTAATTCTTTTGGACCTTTTTCACTAGTAAGTCTTCTAAAAATAAATCTCATAGCGGTACCTACTTCTTTACCACTTTGTCTAGTTACCGATCCTATAGCTGCTACAACACCATTCAATTCATCAAAAGTAAAACCAGCATTCTTACCAGCGGAAGCTGCTTTTTTTAAAGCATTAGCCATATCACCAGCAGTAATAGCGTGTTTGGCTTCAACTTCACTCCAAGCATCCATAAATTTCATAGCGCTTTCGCCTTCTTGGCGAAAAACTTTCATAGCAGCAGTTAAAGCTTCCGTGGCTTCAGCCGCACTTAAAGTAGTAACGTTAGAAGCTAAAGTAGCAGTTTGGGTTCTATCTATAACTTCTCCCTGTTGTAAACCTTGTTGGGCAAAAATCTTCATCGATTTAAGCACGTCTGTCATAGGTACACCATATTGTTTAGCAAATCCTATAGCAGATTTACCCATAGCACTAAAATCGGTTTCTAAAGGACTCATTATCATTCTTAAATTAGCCATGCCGGTTTCAATATCAGCAAGTAAACCTATAGATTGTCCTAATTTTTGCCATCCACCATAGACTAATCTAGAAGCAGCGCCCCATCTAACAGCACGCATAATAGCAGATTTAAAAGTTTGGCCGCCTTCCTGCATGAACTTGAACAGATCCCTTTGCGCTTCTCTAAAAACACCTACCCTTTCACCAGCAAAATTTAACGCATCCCCATATTTTCTAAAATCATATGCTACATTTTTTATTGTGTCACCGGCTTCACCAATTACTTTAAACATATAAGTATATCTTTCGCCGGCTTTAGGACCACCTTCTTCCTCAGTCTTTCTAAAATATTCTCTAACTTTTTGAATGTTTCTAGCATGCATTGCAAACTGTTGTTGGGGTTCAATAAATCTTGGAACTTTAGTGATTCCCATTTCTCCCCAGCCAGCAGGACCCTGTCTTTGTATTCTTCCAAAAGCTGAATATTGATTTTCTAAATTCTTTAAAAGTTTTAAAGTATCTTCTAAATTTTTTCGGCCAACTACATCAGCTTCCTCTTGAAGTCTAAATCTTAAAAATGTTTCTAAACTAGCTCTAAGCTTAGTTACTCTATCAGTAAGTTTTTCAAAATTCCAGGCTTCCTGTATTTCTGATCCTGCTCGTTTAAATTTATCTGCATCAGTTAATGTTTTAACCATTTCTTCATCTAAATCACTAATTCCTTTTAAAGCTTCTCTAACCTTTTCTATAGGAGCAGTAAGCTTACCACCTTCTAATATATCCCCAACTATTGTTTTCTTAAATATAACATCAAGTTTTTCCTCACCACCTAAAGCTCCTTTTGATTTAGTAAGAAGCTGCTCTGGTGTTAAATAAAGACCTAGTTGTTGCATTATATCAGGAGAAATATATCTTCTCATTTCGGTATAAATATCAGAAGGTTTACCTAATGATTGAGAAATCCTTTTTTTCATATCATTTATAGTACGTTCTGCTTGTTGATAAGCTTCTCTTGCACCACCTAACTCACCTTGTTGTTGTAATTCAGATTCTAATTTCTTAGCTTCTTCTGCTTGTTTTATAAAGAAATCGCCTAATGCTACTCTATAATATTTCCAAGCTTTAGATATATCACCTCCACCAATTATTCCAGCAAATTTTAAATCTTCTATAGCATCTGCAAATTTTTGACCTTGAGGTCCCATTTCTTGAACATCTTTAACTATAGAGGCTAAGCTTTCATGAAGATCGGTACCCACAGTCTTCATATTTATACCTTTAGATCTTAATTGATATTCCTTAGCAGCTGTATGAACACGTTTAAGATTTTCTAACTGATCATAAACCGCTTCACCCATTATAGGAGCTTCTGGTATTGTATAACTTTCAAATCTTGCTCTTTGGGTAGACCGTTCTGCTCTAAGTTTTTCTTTAGTAAGTACAGCTGGTCTTACCTCTTTTTCTCTCCAAAACGAGCTACTTGGATCTTCTACCATTTTTCTATGTTCTTTAGATAATTTTTCAAATCTTTCCCATTCTTTTGTGGACAAAGGCTCTACTCCAGCTTTACGTTTAGCTTCAGCCTTTTCCAAATCTAACATATGAGTAGCTTTAGCAAATGCATCTTCGCCATATTCAGAAATTATGGATTTTCTTGCCTCTGCTATAGCATTCATATCTCTTTTTAATCTATTAGGATCAAATTTGAAACTTATTTTAGCTATATTTTTTATATCCTCTCTATCATAAAACCAAGCTTCTCCTTTAAGACTTTCTGCAGCAACATTATTTGCTTGAGCTACTGCCGCTATATATAAATTAAGTTGAGAAGCTACTTCTTCTAATTTTTGTATATCATATTCTGTTAATCCGCCTTTTTCTTTAAGCTGCGGTAAATCTGAAAACTTTTCTATACCTAACTTCTTAAATCTTTCTACCATTTTATCACTAACAGTTTTAATGTCTATAATTTTTTCATCAACATATTTCTGAGTATCTTCGTCTAATCTTTGTCTAATCAAATCTACATGACCAGTTATATCCTTTGCTATTGAACTAGTATATTTAACATATCTTTCAACATCGTATTTTTCTTTACCTTTACTTCTTGTTTCTAATTCTTTTATTAACCTGTCTTGTTCTTTTTTATGTATTACAGTTCCTTCAAAAGACAATGCTTCAGCTCTAGGTGGAACATCTCTTTTACCTGTTCTCATATGTTCTTTTATAGCTTCAATTTGTTGTTGAGCTTTTGTACCTTTACCTCCATAAATACCACCACCAGACAAAGCACTAGCTCTATAAACATTTGCATATGTTTCTTCTAATGTTTTACTTATACCTGCTGCTCTTTTCTGTAATTCTCTCAATTCTTCAAGATGCCCTTTTCCACCAGCTCTCTTTGATTCTATAACATCTTGCATTGCTCCTGCTGGTGTAAAAGTTAAACCTATACCTTCTTGAACACTTTGTATATGAACACGCACTATTTCATCACTAAGTCTTCCAGTTAAAGGTCCTCCAGGAACACCAGCACCGGGTCCGCCTGGCCTGCCGGCTTTTGGTATCCTTGCTGCTTCCTTAACTTCTTCAAAAAACATATCTCCTGCTTTTTCTATATTTTCCCTGAGTTCTTTAGCACTTGAAGTTTCTATAGCAGCAGGTCTTCCTATAGGAGCTTTTATGGTGGATTTTATTCCTTCTTCTAAAGCCTTTCTGACATCTTCTTTTGGAGGTAATAATCTGGTTTCGAAACCTTTTGAAGCTATCAAAGCAGCTATAGCTCTATCCATTTGAGCAACTACTTGTGCTTTTTGAATAAGCAAATCAGTAAATTCACTTATTTTATTTTCACGTTCTGCTCTTGCGGCTTCGCTTTCTTCTACTATTTCTGGATATTTTGCTCTAGCGGCAGCGCCCAATTCCGGCATATCTATTTTTATTTGTCTTCTAGTTTCAGCACTAAGCGGCGGTATTCCTGCCAACAAAGAAAGCTCATCTATTTCTTTTTTAAATTTTTGTAAAGACCCTGCCGCATCATTTGAAGGATCTACAAGTTCTCTGATGAACGATGGTATGTCCGGCATTCCTTCTTCAAAAAGTCTTTGTGGTATATCGGTTATTTCCCTTTTTAATCCTATATCATAACCTTCTTGTCTTAATTTATTTAACGTAGATTCTTTTTTTTCTTGTTCTTTATACATATTATCTATAGCGGACAACACTAATTCACTATAAGCACCGCCGGGCTTCATTTGACCTACTTCTTTTAAAGATCTAGCTATACTTAATGCAACTTCTTGCGCTTCTTTATATCTTCTAGCAGTAACACCTTTATCCTCCATTCTTTTCAAAACTGCAGGAACTTTAGCTTCTTCTGCAGTTTTTCTATATCTTTCCGATATTGATTCTACTGAAGCGGCAGCGGCCCTGAAACCATATAAAGGCGCTCTTTGCGCCATGATGGCTGCTGTACTTATTCCGCCAGGAGCTGCCATTCCTATATATGGACTAGTTCTTATTTCTTCTTGAGCAAATTCTCTAGTCGTCATATAAGCTCTTCTACCCATTCGTTTTTCTCTTTGCGGGCCGGTCATAGCTTCGAGCTGAGCAGTAAGAGCTTCAACAGCATCTTCTTCAATTTGTTTTGATATTTCTTTCAAAAAACCTTCAAAACCTATAAGTTTAACTGCCTCTTCTACAGCTTGTTTTCTAGTTCCTAATGTAATTTCTGGCATACCTCTTACTTTTCTTAAACCAGAAACTTCTTTCTTTATTGCTTCTGTAGGTAAAGTACCTAATCTTTTTTCTATAACTTTAGCACTAGTATCAGCAAACTCTTTTAATTGTTTATAATCATCATCGGCTTGATCCCCCGCTAATCCTATCTTCTCTAATAATTCATTTACACCTTCTGTCCCTTTGGCTAATAATGTAGTTATTTCACCACCAACTGGTTTCTCACCAGCTAATTTAACATCCATACCTTTTTGTTGAGCAAAACGACTCAATTCATTCATAAAAGTACTTATTTCAGATTCTGGGGATATTTTACCTAATACTTTAAGACCCGTTGGCCATCTTCTTCTAAAAGCACCTGTAGCTTCAGTTCTATATGCACCGGCGGCTTCAGGAGCTATCATACCACCACCAAATCCTGTTCTGGCTTCAGCTACTCTTTGCATTCTATATATAGCTTCAGTTTCTGGTCCTGTGTGTAATTTATATAATTGACCAATTATAGCATCAGCATATTTTTGTTGATACAAGCTTTCATTAACGCCGGCTTCTATTAATTTAGAAAAATCAGAATCTAAAGATCTAATAGCTTCTAATAAATCCTTAGAAGTATCATTTCCTTTATTTATACTATTATCTATAGTTTTAAATATTTCTTCACGCATGCTCGGTTCTGTAACAAGTTCTTCAGTAATTCCTTTTAATAATTGTTGTGCTGGCTTTTTAGTAGCTGCTGCCAAAATATCTAATTTTTCGGTTGGTTTTAAAAATTCTAATTTTTCAGTTATTTCCGGTCTCTTTAAGAATTCATATCCTTTTTCTGGCTCCCATTTACTCTCAAAATATGTTAATAAATCAGCAAATGGAAATCTAGTACTAGTAGCTCCAGGAGCTGCTTCTTCAAAACCTCTAACGGCTCTCCAAGCAGTTTCAATAGAATCAGTTGACTTATTAAGAACATCAAAATGTTTCTTTATATCCTGTCTAGCTTCGGCTAACACACCGGAATGTGCTTCTATTTCATCACCATCAAAGTCCAGCTTCTGTTGTATAGCTGTATATCTAGGCAACACGTCTGATATTGCTTTATCTAATTTTTCTATTTTGTCAGTAAGTGCTTCAACTCTAGCAGGATCTGCCTCCATTCCAGCAGCTTCTGAAATTGTATGTAGCTCTTCTCTAGTTTTTACAAACTCATCTCTTATAGCCTCTAATTTTTTAATTGCTTCAACAAAACCGGTTTTACCTTCTTCAGTAGCCATTCGCATTTCTGGTACGCCAGGCACAGCATATGTGAATTTTCCTTTAGGAAATTCTTCTCTTTTCAACATTTTAGCTTTATATGGTTGTAATGAGGAAACACCTGTGAAAGGAAATCTTAAAGTTTCTACATGAGGAATTAATTCTTTTTCTATAAAAGCTTTAATAGCATCGACATCTGATTTAATATCTATTTTACTCAAACCTTCTTCTAATTGCTCTTTATATTCTAACATTTTATAAAGATTAGATTCCACGGTAGTAGCTTTTTTAGTCTTGCCAGTTAATATTGGAAGTCCAGACATCATTTCATATCTTTTTTCAAATATAACTGGAATCTTTTTTGCTATATCTTCTGGTATTCCAAGCTCTTCTTGTTTTAAAACAGGAATACCTTGTTTTTTATATTTAGATATAATATCCTTGTGTTCAGCACCTATTTCATCTATAACAGTAGCTATATTACCAAACGCATCAACATATTTTTCAAATCCGGCTTCTGTAGCTAATTCCCTTAATGTATCACCAAATTCTTGTAACTCAGAAGTTCTATCAGTAACAGCAGTTATAGCTTTTCCTAAAACAGCGGGAGCTTTTCGCTCAAAAAATGTTGCTTGTATAGCACCACTTTTACCTAATAAAGATTCCGCTAAAGCACTCATATAATTGACTTTAGCGCTTCTCAATTGATTTAATTTTTTGGTAATTTTTTCTTCATCAGTTATATCTATACCTAATCTTTTAGCAAAATCTGCTGCAGTTCCTGCTTCTATTTCTTTTGCTAGTCTTGGTTTAGTTGCCGCTATATCTTTACGTGCCCCTTTACCAGCACCTACTAGTATATCAGCCATTCTACGTATAGTTAATAGAAGCGCATCCTCAATAGTTTTACCTTGTTGTGCATAACTAGTCTTCCACTTTTCAAAAAATGTGGATATATATTGCATTTCAGTAGTTCCTTCTGGAAGACCAGCCTCTTTTCTGAATGCAAACTCAACTTCAATGTCTTTTAAACCTTTCCAAAATGTTTCAAATACTTCTCTTTTTTCTTTTGGGCCGCCTTTTTGAGCTTTTGAAACGGCTTCTAAAATTTTAGTTTTAATAACATTATGTATATCTTTTGCCTGAGGTCCTTCTCCAGAAATAACTGCTTCTACTTCTTTAGCTGTATTAATAACCATTTGCAGATATCTCGATATTTCTTCCATACCATATTCACCTGCTAATAATTCTTCTGGATATGTTTGTCTAGCTAATGGTCCTGGAATATAAAAAGGTTCTTTTAATATTTCACCTTTAGGACCTTTACCCACAGGCAAGTCTACAGCAAATTCAGAAGCATATTTCTCAATATCTAAAATAGTGCCTTTTAAACTTCTTTCAATATCTTCTTCACTAAATGTTCCTGTGCGAGGTTCAAATGCTTTTAATTCTTTTAAAGGAACTTTTCTAATTCCTTTCATTAAAACATCAGCCATTTCTTTTCCTGGTCCAGACACAGCCATTGCTTCTAATGCTTTTATATACTCAAATTGTCTTTTGGACTCTAAAGTGGTTCCTTTTTTTATTTGTTCCATTAAAGCTGACTGTTCACCAAAGACACCAGCATAAGCAGAATAAGCAGCTACATTTATTTTAGCTCCTTTTTTTAATTCTCTAATTCCTTTAGCAGACCATTTTTCTGTTTCATGGGGTTCTTCAATTATCTGAACAAACTTTGGCCCAACTATACTTTTGACTGCTTTTCCATATTCGTTTTTAACTGTAGTATAATAATTAGCAACTGCTTCAAATGCCGCAGCTCTTTCAGCCATAACTTTTGCTTCTTCCTCGGGTTTTCCAGCTGCTATAAATGTTTTAAAAAGTTCAGCTTCTATTTCTTTCTTAGAAGGACCGGCTGCTTCGAAACCTAATGCTTTGCTATATTTACTTAATAATCCTCTTTGTCCTCTAGTACCTAATATTTTTTCATAAACATCTTTTTCAAGTCTTGGTTGTACTGTGGTTTCACCAGCCCCTATACCTATAATATTGCCCATCATGGTTTCTATAAATTCAGGTTGTAAACCACGTTTAATAGCTCCACGAGCACTTATTCGTATATCAATAGGTTTTTCTTCATAAAGTTTTCCGCCTACTTTTTCACCATAAAATTCCTTTAATTTAGTTATCCCCTCAACATCTTTTGGAAGTTCCTCTCCATATACTTTTTGTATAATAGCAGTAAAATCCCTATAAATTTTAGCTTGTTTTTCTATTTCTTCTGGTACACCTAGTCCTTTAGCCACTTCGTTAGTAACATCACTAAACATACTGATCATAAATTTATTACCAGATGCAATTAAATCTTTTTGTAATGTTTCAATATTTTTCAATCTACCAAATTTAGGAGCTTTACCTTCTTTTTCTATTTCTCCTATAATATCGGCGGCCAATTGGCCCATTGTTTTAGGTATTTTAGCCATACCTAAATCTTCTGCAGTTATACTAACACCTTTGGTTCCATACCTTGTAGTAAATTTTCTGCCAAAATAATTCATAAAAACTTCAGCTAATTGCGCTTTTTGAACTTCTACTTCTTTACCCCTGACAGCTATTATTTCTTTTTTAACTGATTCTATCAAAGCTTTATCAGCTTCTTTTTTATATTCCTGCGGTACACCAAGTATTTCCATAAATTGTTTAGATACTTCTTCTACAGCTTGAGGTGTAACGTCTCTTAAAATTTTTCCGGCTTCTATATCAGTAACATACGCACCACCAAGAGTCCCTAATCTGCCTTTTGGGCCTGGTTTAACTAAAGTACTGACGGCTTGTGTTAATGCTTTAGCTAAATTACCAGAAACTACAATTTGATCTTCGAAAGTATCTGCAGAATGTTTTAATTCCGCTATAACATCAAAACCATAACCAGCAGCACCATATCTGCCCGCAGAAATAAGTTCACGTTCTCTTGTTGTTCTAAATTTTGGTTCTTGAGTGGTAAGTCCAGACACACCAAGAACTTTTCCAGTTTCCGAGGCTAAACTTGACATAGCGCTATTTACATAACTTATTTGTTTACCAAGTCTATTAAATTCACCAAAAGGAGCTTGTTCTAATAATTTTTCTGTATATAATTTAATCGCAGTAGATTCTAATGGAGCTAAAGCCCTTGCTTTTTCCCCAAATATCCCACCTCTATATTCTCTGTATCTAGCTGCTTGTTCTTCTGGAGGACCTAATGTTGAAATTGTTTTTATACCTCTTGGAATACCTCCGGGACCAGTATATCGTTCTAATCTTTTTGCTGTTTGAGCTGTCATTCCAGCACCGGCAGCTGTTAAAGCTTCATATTCTTTAAGCATCTCTCTTAAATTCATATTTATAGCTAATATTTTATCACGCTGTTTGGCAGCATCCATTCTAAGTTCTTCTTCAGCACCTTTAAAAATTGGCGACGTTTGAAAAAACGTTGTAGTGACTTCTTCTTGATGTTTGCCCCGCTTGATCTTAGATTTTTCTATTATAGGCATCAATTGTTCTACTTGAGCAACAGCTTGTTCAAATTTTCTAAGATTTTGTTTAGATCCAGGAAATTTACCCAGTCCGGCCAGAGGTTTTCCTTTTAAAACTTTTCTATAAACATCATAAACATTTTCAAATTGTATAGATTCAAGAGATTTAACTACATCATATGCAGAAACACCCAATTCTTCCATTTCATCCATAAATTGATTAAACATCCCTGGTAAATCAGCATATCTTTTTCTAAAATCACTCATTCCAACACTTATTTTCTTTTCATAATCTGCTACAGTCCCCATTCCAGCTTGTTGTCTCTTAATACCCACCATCGTAGCAGCTTCTTTATATTGTTCCATAACAAATTCTAATTGTTGGGGGCCTGCTTTAGCCATTCTAGATATCATTTCTTTAGATGTGGTTTTTGCTAATGGTAAAGTAGTAGCGGCAGTTGGTTTTATTCCTATACCAATTATAGCGTTTTGAAACTTACGATATTCCTCACCAATCATAACTTGTTGTTCGTTCATTTTATCATATAATTCTTCAAATCCTGTTCTATAAGTAGCAAATTTAGGTAAAGCTCTTTCAGTACCATATCTAGTTTTAAATATAGCAGTGCCTGTTTCAGAAATTTGAGCTGCGGGAATAGCTATTCTTCTTACAAGTGGTCTATCCCCTGAAGTTAATTCACGTTTAACTTGCTCAGCCGCAAAAGTTTCTTTGAAAACATTACTTAAAGATTCACCTAATCGATCAATTAATTCTTTACGCATTTTTTCACCAACTTCAGTACCCTTATATTTAGATTTGATTTCTTTAAGTGTACTTTCAGTTGTTTTACTAATCAAATTGGTTGAACTAAGTTCTTCTATATCCTCTACAGTTCTTTGGGTAAGCCATTTACCAACTTTATCAGCTTGAACTGTTCTTTGTTTTGTAGTATCAGCTATGTTTTGTTTTCTTTTTCTTTCATATTCTTGTAATATCATTTTTGGATCTTCTATCTTTACATAAGTCTTATCTAATTGTTTTAATAAATCTTCAATGCCACCTTTTTTACCAATCTGGGCTATTTGTAAAGTCCATTGTTGTCCTATATTTTTAAGTTCTTTATCTAATAATTCCCAACCATATTGTTTAAAACCTGGACCAGCTTGCAAACCCGCTATTAAATCCTTTTCAAGATTTTTCAAAGACATAGCTAAAGAGTCTGCTTTTTCTTTTACAGCTTTTCTAACATCTGCTCCAAACCCTATCTCAGTACCTTTCAATGCAAATGGTTTTCCTGGCTCTATAAATTCTTGTGGAAATGTTTTAGCTGTGGTTTGTAAAAACTTAACTTTGTCCATAGCCCTTACTGGAGTTAGTTTGCTGGAATCAAAACTGGCTATTTCTTTTCTTTTCTTATCTATAATACTGGCTAACTCATCAACCGCTTTTTCGCCCTTCCTAAGTTTTTCATCTAATTTAGTGCTTTCAACACTACCTGCAATTTCTTTAAATGCACTGGCAACATCATCTATACCAGCACCTTTAAGTTCAGATGTCATTTCTACTATTGCACCTTTCAATTCAGTTATGGCTTTGTTTAAAATTGGTGCTTTTATAACGTCTTGCATTCCACCAATACGTTTTGCTATATAAGGATAATCTCCTCTTTCTTTAGCAGCTATTAATTCCTTGCCAGCTTTTTCAAACTTTCCTCTCATTGGGCTTTCTTTTGGTAAAGCTTTATACATGGCTCTCATTTCATTTAAAACTTTATTAAAAGAAATATCTGCTTCTTTCATCACTACTTTAAAACTATCAGCTAGACCTTTTTCAGCGCCTTTTTTAACGGCTGTTTCAACTTTCTTTTCTATCGATTTGGTGTCTACATTTATTCCAACTTTTAATTTCTTTAAAGAATCAATTATTGTTTTTGTAGTTTTTGAAAAATCTTCAAGCCCTTTAACTAAATCTTTCCATCCTTTTGTATCAATATCAATGCCTATGGTTTTTGGTAATTTACCTAAATCTTTAGATAAATCTCCAATAACTTTAGCATCGATAGAAATTTGACCTTTCTGTATAGATGTACTTATATCACTTTGTATTTTTTTAAATTTATTTAAAACATCGCCTATAGTTTTTACACCCTCATCAAGCCCCTTAATACTACGTTCTAATTCACTTCCTTTAAAACTAGGAGATTTCTGGAGTGCCTTTTCTAAAGTTTGTCCTATAGCAGTAGCAGTAATTTTAGCGAATTTAACAGGATCGGCTTCAGCTCTTTCTCTAACACCACGTACTTTGGCAGCCGCTACTTGTTTAACTTCAGATAGACTTTTTTTAAATCCAATCACATCATTAGTTACACTTGTTATAGCATTCCCTGCTTTTTCAGTAGAATCACTTACTTGTTTAAACTTTTGGTTGAGTTGTTGAAATGATTTCATCATTTCTTTTATTTCTTTTACATCTATTCCGGCGCCAGTTTGGCGCATAACTTTTATTTGTTTGGCAATTTTATTAATATCACCAATTCCAGATTTTAATAAAGCTACGGTTTTACCTATTTCTTTAATTCCAGTACCGGTCTCTTTAGGTATAGCACTTTTCATAGCACCGGCGATTGCCCTTTCTAAATTCTTAGTGTCCTCAAGTTGTATACCTTTTTTAGACAAAATAGAATTAAGTCCAGCAATAATAGTTTTTGCTTGCCTATCTGCACTTTTTTCAATAGATTGTATAAGTTTAACATCTGATGATTTAACAGTAGTAGTTTGTGAAGGAAAAGCCTTGATTAATTGTTTAATTTGCTGATTAACAAATTCAGAAGCTACTTCTTTGGCTATACGACGTGCGTCAGCACTACTTATACCTGCGGCCGCAACACCGGCTTTAGTTGGCCGTTGAGCTCTAGCAAACTTAATAAGTATTCTTTCTAATGATTTTGTAAATTTATCAGAACTTTCTTTAGAACTATCTTTGAGGATTTTCTCAAGGTTTTTAAGAAGACCTTTTAAAGCAGCATCTCCAGCTTGTGGGCGAGCTTTACCTGAAGCAGCTCCTGCGGTTTGTGTAATACCTTTAAGAAAAGTAAATGTATATTCGTCTTTAGCCAAGAATAGCACCTCCAATAAACATTAGTTTAAATTAAAAACTTAATATTTTTCATCCTATCATTCCTAACCGCGCCTTGTTTTTTTCCTTATAAATGCTTTGTCTTTAATTCTTTGTGCTTCTCTTGGTTTATCATACTTTATATCTTCATATAATTCATTTGATTGTGTTACGATCACTTCCTCTTTATCAAACGCCGATAGTCTACCCCTAGTCTTCACCTTACTTCGCCTAGCCGCATCATCCCTATTTCTTTCATCGTAATAACTCTGCATATAAGCATCTAATGCTTCATCATCATCGATAATTAAATCTGGGGGTCTATCTTCTGGAAGCATTTCGTAAATATTTTGATAATAATTTGACCAATAGGCCAAATTTAACATATCATTTGTATATTGTGACGTTGGTATCCCAAATAAGGGGTCCGACGTCTTTTGGCTAGTAATATATCTTATTCGCCATAAATTACTTCGCGCTATGTGTCTAATAAGTTCAGTACTTAAACCTTTATAAAACTTTAAAAACTCCGATAAAAGTTCATCTTTAAATATTAAATTATTTTCTTTTAAAAGATCTTTATAAGTTTCCCAATATAATTTATTTGTATCATTATTATATGTACAAGACCAACACAAATATAAAGTTCTTTCTTCTTCTGCTTTTGCATCTGCAGACATCATTAATTTAGAAATTTTTTTAGTGCGTAAAATATTTATTTCACTTTTTAGATCAGATACAATTTTTTTTAATCGGTCTTGTTTTGCTTTTACAACTATTGTTTTGGCCAATAAAACTTCCTGACCTTTTAATTTTGATTCTAATCTGCTAAGTTGATTTTCCTCTTCTTGAGTAAAAATATTTCTTTCTTTTATCAATTTTTCTAAATCTTCAGTAGATAACATACCTTCAAAAATAGCTTTATCATATGCTTCATTATAAACGACATTGGCTTTTAATTGGATATCATTATCTGGTTGTTTAAATTTAATATGAATATCCTTATCGCCAAGTTTAGTATATAATAAATCACTGCCTGTAAAAATCTTACATAGATATTTCTCTATCTTTTCATGAGTAATATCCATTTTTAATTATCAATTTTCTTTTCTGTTTTTGATGTTGTTTTTCTTTTTCTAGTAGTTTTAGGTTTCGCTTTCGGCTTAGTTTTAGGTTTAGCTTTCGCTTTAGCTTTCGCTTTAGCTTTCGCTATCTCTTCTTCTTCTTGAACTATTGCTTCTGCGGCCTTTAAAGCTTCTTCAGCTCTATTTATAATATCTTCTTCAACTTCACGCATAGCCACAGCTTCTGGTGTTTTATCAAGAAAATCAGAGTCTAAACCTTGTAAATATAACATTACTTCAAGTCTAGCTCTTACAGCTAATGCAGCTAGATCTTGATTTTTTTCTTTTAAAAAACTATCGTAAGAATCCCAAACTCTTTTACCATTTTCCGTTTGGATCATACAAGAAGTCAAATATTCTAATCTAGAATCATCAGATATTTGCTCACAAGTATTATTCATTGGTCCGGAAAGTCTTTGATTCCACTGAAATAACTCTTCTCTAGCATTATATACTTCAATAGATAAATTTCTTTTTATTTCTAAATCAGTGACATTATTTAAAGCCTCTAATTTTTCACCTAATTCTCTTTGTAATTCTGTAGCGCGCTGTTCAAATTCAGGTCCTATAATACCTCTTTGCCTTAAAATATCCATCATTTCAGCACTAGTCGTTATCCCTTCCACCAAACTACGAGTATAAGTTTTACTATAATGCCAGTCAGCGCCTCTAATATCTTCCGCATTAGGTGGTGTTATATAATAAGTAGTTATCTCGTCGGGCCCTAAAAAACTTCTTCTTTCATCTCTTTTTTCCTCAACCATTACAAACCTCCTCCATTACCTTTTCTTTTTATTTATTATCTCTTAGGAACTTCTATTATATCCTCAGAGACAGCCTTATATTCAACATCGTAATGTTCAATTTTTCTTTTAATATTTCTTATACAATTATTACCCACTCTAAGAATTTTTGATCTTAGAACTTTATATGTGTCCACAGTAGGGCAGGCAACTTGTGCATAATCAAGAACTTGTTCAAACATTTTAGTAATTTCATCTTCAACTAATCGGTTCATTTTTTCCCTACTTTTATTACTTGCCATGCCTATATTCCTCCCATAAAAAATTTTACGAATGGGTGGTGTTATAAACACCACCCATCCAATAATAAACACCTTAAATCATTATCCGTTTCTTCTAATTTTAAAATCACCGGTAATGTGCGCAATATCAAAATCACCCTTCACAACATATAGATCATTAGTTGATCTAAAACCAAATGTTTGAGTCATATTAGCACCCATATCCAATGTAGCACCTTCATCAGTGATTTTCAAATGCTCAACAACAATGGTTTTCAAAGCATACTCTCTGTTAGTAGCAGCATATGTTCCTTCTGTACCATTATTCCAATAACTTTGATCAATTAAAGGTGAATCGGTAGCAACTGTTCTATTGGCTCCAGTTCCACCAGCCTCTTCATCAGTTTGAGCATAAACTTTCACAACCAATTTTAGATCTTCAGAAGCCATAAGGTCTGCTAAATCTATGTCATCTAAAGTATTGCCTTCGAATGCGGCAAGTTGCTTAGCAACCTTAGACCAGCTCTCAAGATCGCCAGCTGTAGAATCAACCGTTACAGTAATAGGTATCGGCAATGTCAGCGGACGGTCATAAGGAGCAAGGTGACCTAATTCGGCAAGAGCTTCACGTGTTAGATCTGATGTTATAGTACAACCAGTAAGTCTCCAAGAAATATCCCACTCAGTGTCATTTTCAGGATCTACAATATAAACTTCTACTTGACCCTGTCTTAAAGCACCAAGCATGTCTGGCCTATTTACATCAGATAATACTACAAAATATTTATCTGACGTACCAGCCCCATAAGCAGTAGCACCATAACATACTTCGATAGTATCTCCTACTTCATAAGTATTTCCAGACGGTAGATACAATCTTTGAATACTGGAATCATACACATAAGTAGTTGACTGGACACTTCCAGCCACAACAGCTTCATTAGCAACTGTATTCTCACTAGTATCATAGAAAGTAGCCGCTGGAGCTCCATCATCATCTTTTCTCAAAAATGCTAACTTACCAGTAGACAGTGTAGGAATAGTTACACCAGATGCGATGGTTAAAGTAACATAAGTCTCTCCACCTGACAATGTAAAACTATCAAAATTTACAAATTTAGCATCGTTCAACAACCACATTTTGTTGTCTGTCTCAGCTCCGTAATTCTCAGTAGCATTAGCACCGGTTGTATAACTAAACTCCAGGCTATTAATATAAACTTCGTCCAGAAACAATGTTTGGTCAATGTTATCATCTAATGTACCCATTGAACATTCATCCTGGACAGGTGCCCAAATAGTAACACCTGGCAAATTACCACACACAATAGCAAAGTCAGCTAAAGACACACCATGTAGAAAAACATCTGTCTCTACCAGTTGAGTACCGCTAACAACAACTAAATTAGCATTAACATCAGTAGCTGTTTCCTCCATAAGTTTCTTTGCAGGAGTTAATTGAGCTAAGGTAGCCAGTGTGCGAACGTCGCCAAAGTCGTTGGTGTTAAGCGTTACAGCTACAGCAGGACAAATCTGTTACTTTTATGACCCGAAGATTGTCTTTCGGGCGGGGAAGCTCTTCATCTTCCCTCTTACGGTTTCCCGTAAGTTCAGACTGTACCATCACCCTATAAATTTAAAGGGGTTTCACGTCCAGTCGTTGAGGGTCCAACTTATAATGAATACATTTAGGTAAAACACACATTATATTTCTTAAAAACTCTATATTACATTTGGTTCTATATAATCTCAAAAGCAAATCATCTCTTCCAGTATTTCCTTGTTTATCTATCTTTATAGTACCTTTAAAAAACTTTCTTAAAGCTTTAACTAATATTAATTGTTCTTTATATGGAAAACTATTGGTTGCTATAGAACATATAATGACCCCATTCCTTTTATCTACATAAACAGAGCCGTCATCGGCAAACCATATAGACAACGCAATTAAATCCAATTCTTCTATTATATCATCAATTACCCGTTTTTTATGATTTTTAACATATCTTTTATAAAAACTAGTTATGTCTGGATGGGCTATTGTATGAAATCTATAAAAATCTTTGGAATACGCTTTCCTTCCATCTATTATTTTAATCTTTGCTTTCTGATCCAACACAACTTTCCTGGAAAATGGTTTTAACATATCATTTTTCCATGATAAATATTCTAATTGTGTGATACTATGACCAACAACTAATCTGGCATTTTTACTATGAGGTGCTAACTTCAAACAACCATCACCCAACAATGATCCTAAAACAATAGATTTCTGGTCTGCCAACATTGATGTTTCTCGTATTTCCTGAAAAACAGTCATACAAGAAGGTTGGACATCAATATCATACTTATTATACCAATATCTAATAGTAGAATAAGATTTTTTTAAATAAGAAGCGACGCTCCCTATAGAACCACACTTCCCATATAAATCAACTAAATATTCTTTACTATACCTATTTGTTTTCATATAAATTAGCTCCCTGCTGATTTTCCCTATTTTTTACATTCTCACTCCGATATCGGTTAGTAGTAAAAACTTAACGGGACTTTCCAGCATATTGTGAAATTTTACACGTCAGTTACCTGACGAGGACGCTACCTGTTAACGTCATCCACAACATCGACAATGTCTAAGTGACCGAGCTCAAATCAAATCTGTTACTTTTATGACCCGAAGATTATCTTTCGGGCGGGGAAGCTCTTCGTCTTCCCTCTGTATGTCTCCATACAGTTCAGACTGTATCTTCATCCTTTTTATTAAAGGAGCTTTGCTCATCAGTCGTTGAGGAACAAGTTTGTAATGAATACTTTCAGGAAGAATATTACTAATTTCATCAAGCAAATTACTTATAGCTAACGTTTTTCCTAACCTAATTGTGTTATTATGAGAATCTATAGACATAGAACCTTTAAAAAATCTACTTAAAGCTTCCATTAATATTTCTAATTCTTCTTTAAAAAAACTACAAGTTGCTATAGATCCACGCAATGCTTTTTTATTATTCCCGTGAACCGAAAAACTACCATCATCCGCTAGCCAGATCGCTAAACTTAAAGGGTTTAATTTATGTACAATCTCTTCTATAACTCTTTTTTTTCCTTTGTAATAATATTTATTATAATATTTTGTTACATCTGGATGAGCTATAGTATTAATAAAATAATACCCAGAAGACCACGATTTTTTACCATTAATAATTTTAGGGGCGGGTTTTTCAGCTAGTGTAACTTTTTTAACAAATGGATTTAATAATTCTTTTTTCCATTTCAAATAATCGAGCTGTTTAGTACAATGTCCAATTTGTAATCTAGCATTTTTGGATCTTCTATTTTTTAACAATGATCCGTCTCCTAAAATTGATCCTAATAAAACTGACTTATGAATATCAGAAAAATCAATAGATCTTAATTCCTCATATATTGTCATACAACTAGGTAATAATTCTATATCATATTTTTTATACCAAGAATACACAGTACTATAAGGAATAGATAAATATGATGATACTTTTCCAACAGATTCATACTTACTTAATAAACTTTTTAATTCTTCCTTTTTTAAAATCTTTCTTTTCATTACAACCTCTTTCCTGCGGATTGTCTATATCTTTAAGATTATTACTACCTATATAGGTTAGTACCTAAAGCTTAACTAGAGTTCCCCGCATACCGCAAAGTTATTTGCATATTTGTTACCAAATAAGGGACACATTTATTTTATGTCCTCGCTCGTAAATGTTGTAGTGCTGCCCAATGACTGTACTCTATAAAGAACTTCGCCATTGCACCATACAGATTGACTCGCATAAATTATTCTATTTCTAGCCATAATTTTTTAATCCTCCCATTATCCGTTTTAATAAAAATTTTCAGGTTGGTTTTTTTAAAAAAAGCTCCCCTTGTTATTGTAATAGAACTGAGGCGAGTTCAAAAAACAATAAACCTTTTCCTTTTCGGTTAGGAGTTTGGAGACTCCCAACAAAAAATTATTCTCTATTATTATAGAGGTTAGTTTATTCTTAACTTTTTGTGTAGGATACTATATCAAAACTTATTTTTGATCTATAAGCATTCAGATCGCTCAACATTACCTCATCCCTACTTTGCGTCATAATTAAAGGTAAGCTTATGTGTCTTGTAGTAACATTTTCGAACTGCAAAGTACATCTATTACCCAAATAACCAGTAACATAACTTGTATCAAATAATGTCTCCAATTTGTTCATATTTTCCTTTCTACCAAACCACGTACCATCATATTCTAAAACCGAACCTTTTGGAAAATCATATAATGGACAGCTTTTTAAATATAATCCATCATATATAGTTTCCACAATATCATTTCTTTCAGCTGTATCTGAAGCAAAAACATGTATGTCAACTTTTCTTACCACGCGCTTGCCACCACCCAACTGATAACCACCTTTGTCTGTACCCATAACATCTATAACAACAACAGGTGGTTCCGCAGCTTGAATAGCTGCCCATTCGTCAACTAAACTTATGTAATGAAAATAATAATCAACACTAGCAGGAGTTACCGTTCCAGATGTTACTATCCTACCATCAATATAATCAACCATGTATTCATTTTCGTCTATGACAAAACCATCAGCATCATAAACTATAACCTTTGTAGACTGTTCTTTTATCCCAGATGCTGTTGGATAAGTGGACTCCAAATTATTTCCATTTACATCCATATTACATATTGTAGTAGTACCGGAACACGTATCAAAATATACCCATCCTCTTCCGCGTTCAGATGGTGAAGGAACCATTTTAGTTAAAGTAGAATAAACATATCCAACCTCATAGCATGAAGCAGAAGAAATAAATTCTAAAGGTATATATTCCTCTTTCTCTACAAAATCTGCTAATACAACATTTTTTAAATAATGATGTAGTGAAAGGTCCTCTTTCCTTAAATTTCTCATCTCGTAACTCATATTATTGTCCTTTATGCCGTCTTTTTAAATTTTTTAACAACATCTTTTGTAGAATCATCAACTAGTTTATCCATTTCTTTTTCTATAAATTCAGCACCAACTTCAAATAAATAAAATGGGGGTGTGTTTGAATAAGGATATGGTGTTAAGTATCTTTTTTTAAATGTTTCTATTTCAGCTTTTTTTACGATATTATTATAAGGCATTAAATATATAAGTTCTTTTTTAGGAACAGTAGCATCAAGAGAATCCCTAGTATGCACTATTTTACCAAACATTAACTCATAATCGTCAGCACTTACTTCTACATAAAGACCAACTGTTCCCTCTAAAATATGCTTAATTATTCCAAGTCTGCCTCGGAAATCAAAACTATCCATTGTAGGAATTTTAAACCTTAATCTGTTACCCTCATCTTTAAAATATTCAAAATCTAAAAGACGCTCTTCAAACTCACCTCTATATAATTGAGGGTCTGCTTTACTATCTGGATCAGTAATAGTCAATTCAATATCATAGTAACCCATTATTGTTTCTATATACTTATCTTTCAGATCTATCAATCTTACCATCAGATCTTTTTCTAATAAACTATTGAACATTCTTATTTTCTTATCCATTAAGCGTAATCCTTAATTATCTCATCACTATCTATTTTAGGTTTATCTGTTGTAAAAGCAGTTACTATCAATACAGCTTGTACACCCAGACCTCTTAAAATAGGTGGTCTAGAAATCTTACAATTTATACTGTCTACAACTAAATAATCACAATTTTTAAATATATCAAAATACTTAGGATCTGTTTTTAATTGAACAACAGTGGAACCTTCTGTTCCGGCTGGTGTATAAACCATTTCATTAGCACCACCACGTGAGCTTGGGTCCCAAGTAACTAAACAATCAGCCCAGCTTCTTCTTTTAACTTCAAGATAACCTCTACCATTACATATTGGACATCTACCATATTTAAACCATTTATATCTTATATTTGTAGGTGGTTTTGTTAAACAAGTCTCAGTATTAGAATTGGCAATTGCATAATCAGCTTGTTTAGCTTCAGCCTCAGCTATTGTCCACTTACATTTACCAGTAGAACGGTTAGTTAATTTGTCATAGTAACAGTTAGGACATTCGCTCTTAATAGGTTGTTTATAAATAAGAACCTTACGACTAAGACCTTTAATAATATCCCTAATAGCTCTCTGGTGTTTACGTTTGGTATTTGGGCTGATTCTATTGCGCATCAACTATCTCCCATGATGGTAGATTGAAATCTGTATTTTCATCATAGTATCTACATTTATAACCTTTATGGTGATTACGTTTTCCTTTAGCACATTTAATCAGATGAGTAGCATAAAGATTATTTATTTTATATTTTTTACAAAAATCTTGTATTCCTATTATAATAAACTCCTGGCCAAACATATCTGTTATAACATATTTTATGGAGTTGATATTATCCGCACCAAACAGACCAAAAAATGGATGTTCTTTACCTCTAAGAAGATTTCTAAATCGTTTTTCCTTTGCCTTTGCTGAAAGAGTTTTACCTGCATTTGCATTAGAAATCTTTTTTCTAGTTTCTATAGAAACTGGTCTTCCTAATGCTTTTTTAGCTATTTTTCTTTTTGTTTCTTCAGATAATTTACGACCTTGTGAACCTTCTCCTCCATATGTTAAGTTATACCCCTCTTTTCCAAATGAATTGTATTGTTTTATATAATGAAATTCCATTTCATCCATTTCTTCTTTTGAATTACATTTTTCTAAAATCTTCCATTCAAAATTTTTTTTGCCATATTTTTTAATAGCCTTACTGAAATAATAATTAACATTTACATTTTCATGACGATATCTTCTTTTCGATAAATTTTCTATGGTTTGTCCTACATAAACTTTATTATTTATTATATTAATTGCTTTATATATTATTCCATATGCCATTTTTACTCCTAATCAATAAGAACCCCAGTTACGTTTATTAGTGACAAACCTTTCACTAAATCATCAAGTCTTTTTTGTAATTTATCAATCATAGCTTCCCTTATTCCTAGGCCGTGTTCAGGTGAGTAAGATGTTCCTTCATCACGGATGGTTGCACCATCGACCGTACTGTCTTCAATCAATTCCTTACTCAATAAAGTTATTGCTGTCTGCAACATATAAACCTCACTAGTTGCATTAGCTGTAGTAAGCGGATATGGTGGATAAGCAGTGTCGTATGCTTCCATTATTTCACGATCAGAATTACGAAATACATAATACCAAACGTCTATCCCGTATTCAGTACATCCTGACCACGTAGTTTCAGATATATCATCAGCAAATCTTAAGAATCTATAACCATTTATAGAAGGATCTGCCGTGTTTGTGTAAGAAACGCCCCTTACGGTAATACTGGCTGCCCAGCCACGTTGATCCAATTCGTAAGTCCTACCATCTTGGTGTATTGAGGAAACCGCATCGTCTCCATATTCACGTCTTAAATCTATTGGATCTCCAATTAATAATCTTATTCTATCTATTACCAATTGTTCTGCCGAACCAAATGATATTTCGGCCGGATAAAGTGGGTCATAATATAAATCACCGGCATCTCCTAAAATAGGATCTGACCAACCACTGGCACTATCATTGGCTTCGTGATAATACCTTGATATATACCAATCACTTGCTTTTCCATCCGGATCAGTGAAATAATATTGAGTATATGGAGAAACCAATAAAACATCAGACACACCGGTTCTGGGACTGCTTATAGTGTCAGTACCGCTGACAGTTGTATATTCAGCAATATTTATTGTTGTGGAAGGAACTGCTGAACCGGTATATCTCCTTATTTGTATTCTGTCATAGATTTGCATTACTGTTGACAAATCCGAGACGGTAAATGTTAAATTCAACATGTTGCTACTCCTTTATAAATTTCTTGGTAATGGGTATGTATTTATCACGCGCCCGCACGGCACAGTATCAACTTGTGCTTTAATGCTTATCTTACCCCACTCACTTCCATATACAGTTGGAGCACATATTGGAATAGGAATATCCTCCCCTTCCACATAATTTGCCCATAAATTATATGTTGATATTATGCTACGAATATCCATTATATACTGGGTCCTCCCATTTTATAAGGTAACAACGCTGATGTGGTTTCATACCACGCCCAAACTATTCCTGAACTAGTGGGGTTAGACCAATCAACAGCATCGTCTGCCTTTATCCAGGTGATCAAATAATCTGTTTTACCAAGTGGAACCTTCCGTGCTATTTGTGATGCGGTTCTATCTGCATCTGCAGTAGTCCTAACCACATCCTCTACAGATATATTATAATTTTGAGTTTGTTTAATTACATCATATATACTTTCCAGATTTACAACTAATTCTTCTGTATTTGTGGTAAATCCAGAACAAGTGGCATATATAACATATATACCTGCGTCATCTATACCATCGATTGTTGTTTTATATATTCCAGATTCCACAGAAGATTCAATAAAAGTTCCCGCCACCGGCGGAGAAAGTGAATTATCGTTGTTATCTCTTATATCATAATAAACAGCTTGGCCAGAAGCATTTTGACCTGTAGCCTCATCTATAAGAGAAACTATAATTGGAAAGTGTTCTCCTCTGTCTACTCGAATCATCTTATGTGTCCTTTACTTAAATTTATATTATACACCGCTCTTTTAAATCTTATCTAAAAAGTCAATCGGAAAACTAGAATTACTCACCTAATTCTGTCAATCGATCCAGTTTAGTTTTCCAGTCTACAACCTTTTGTTTGAGTTCTGTGTCAGTTATATCAACATTATCCCAAAGAGCCTTGGTCTTTCCAACGTCCCAAATCGCAAGGATCATCAGGTATACCAATTATACTTATTACATTTGGCATTTTTTGTATTGTGAATTTGTAGACCATATCAGTAACATAATCTATAATCCAAATATTAGTTCCATCTGTGGTAATACCCATACTACCAGTACCAACAACAAGTGATATGTCCCAGTAACTTATATAAACTCCTGCCCGGTTGTCAGCCGGATCGTAAATGCCGTTTGGTTTTTATATACCTTTCCCATAATGTTATTCCGCTTGCATTAATTTTTTATTTCCTGCGTCTGTTATTATTTTGTTAGCATTTGCTTGAGTTATAAGCCCTTTCTGGACAACAATGCCAAGATGTGCAGTTCCCCACAAACCAGCTTCTACATTTTTAATAATGATAGTATCATCCATTTCAGACACTTGTGCCGTGTCAGGTAATGCAAGGATATTCTGAAACTCTGCTGCTGCTGCAAGTCTTTCCTCCGGAGAAATTATTACCTCGGGAGGGGTATTAACTTTTGTCTCTATTGCAGCAATCGCTTCGGCTTCAGTTAATCCTGAGTCTATCTTGTGGATATTTCTAAGCGCCTTCAAATTCATCACCGCTTGACAAACATCACCGTTCACCTCAAGCACATGAACAAAATTATCCACTGCCGGAAACTGTTTTCTTATTTCTTCAGGAGTTGCTACCGCTCCGTTAGGAAACATATACGTTTTGATACCATCAAATTTTTCTAATTTTAGCATTTTTAATCTCCTTTATGAGTATTCATAAACATCTACAACATCACTGGCAGAACCAGTAGTTCCTCCACCGAACAAAGCGTAATTCCCTACCTGTGCTCCTACTAAATAGTGTCTTGCTGCAGACAAGGCTGTAGGTGTTGATCTCGTTAATGATGTATTATAAGCGTCTACAACATCACTGCGAGAGCCGGAATATCCTCCACCAAACAAAGCGTAGTCTCCCACTTGGGTTCCGGCTAACTGGTACCTTGCTACAGATAAGGCTGTAGGTGTTGATCTTGTTAGAGACGTATTGTATGCATCTACAACATCACTGGTCGCACCTCCACCAAACAAGGCATAATTCCCTACCTGTGCTCCTGCTAAATATGCCCTTGCTAAAGATAAGGCTGTAGGTGTTGACCTCGTTAGAGACGTATTGTATGCGTCTACAACATCACTGGGCCCACCTCCTCCAAACAAGGCATAATTCCCTACCTGTGCTCCTGCTAAATATGCCCTTGCTAAAGATAAGGCTGTAGGTGTT